>Ga0160441_100115_pt1 | contig 94176 bp, 73 predicted proteins | sample HID1971K_E1MG_FD_108260 | JGI IMG/M metagenome (GOLD analysis project Ga0160441, IMG submission 108260) | Enriched millipede-associated microbial communities from UW Madison campus, WI, USA - HID1971K_E1 MG | ecosystem: Host-associated > Arthropoda: Insects > Digestive system > Unclassified ... | reverse complement strand
CATGAAGCTAGGAAACGAGGAGCGGAGTGTACGTTATTGGTACACGAGTACCGCAGGCTTCCGATGATTGGCATCTTCGCCGCCGAGTAAGCTACGTCAGCATTACATCGTGATCACAGTCGGATGTTTTGAGTTACCACTTCCAATAAAAGCTCAAAACATTCGGCTGTCAGCACCAAGAAGATGCCATGAAGCTAGGAAACGAGGAGCGGAGTGTACGTTATTGGTACACGAGTACCGCAGGCTTCCGATGATTGGCATCTTCGCCGCCGAGTAAGCTACGTCAGCATAATCCGCGTGATCACAGTCGGATGTTTTGAGTTACCTCTACATTTGAACGTTTAATAAGTTGCTTATCTTGTATACCACATCATCCGTATCAGCATTAATGCTCGCTGCTTCGTTAATACTAGATATGCTCTTTAACGCCTCAATATTAGCATTATAGCCAATCGTATATATTGGAATTTTGTAAGTCTCGATCAAGCCTTTAATATCTTTTAATGAATGTCCTTCATTCGTATCCCCATCACTAAGTACGAATATAATTGGTTTTACATTCGGGTCAAGCTTCAATTGCTCTTGTAGTAACTTCATAGCTACAACAATGCCATCAAATGTAGCTGTCCCACCACCTGCTTGCAAACTCTCAACGGCACCTACAAACATCGATTGTTGATTCGTATCGTATTTACCAATAGGAAGATTGATTGTTACATTACTAGAATATGATACAAGACCAATGCTATTGTCTCTTCCTAAATACTTTTGCCCTTTCATCAATGATTCTTTCAATTGGTTAAGTCGCTCACCATCCATACTACCTGATATATCTGCAACAAATATGGCTGCTACTGGCTTATCACCGTTTTTCTTTTCTTTCCATAGCTTCTGAGCAGCAGTTAGCAATGTACCTTCTACCGGTTCTAACTCTGATTGATATTCTTCTAGTCCATTAAAGCCTTTATCATTAGCCAAATTTTGATATTTATCTTGAACGACAAAATCAGCAAATTGTTTAATAATATCTCTTTTGAATTGTGGTAGATCACCTAAAGCATATAATGGACTATCATGTCTTACACCAAAGGGTGTAAACACATATCCCGTTTTCAAGTCTGCCGTATTTACAAACGTTTGATATTCTAATACAAATGCGTCTAACATACCTGTCTTCGCTGCCTCACGCATTTGGATCGTTGTAGAAGCAATGAATGGAACGTTAGCTTGGAATCTCTCAAAACCTTGAACAGCCTTATCACTTAATAAATCTTCATTATCAAAAGTCTGCAAAGTGGTTACTAGGAAATTCAATCCTGTAGAACTTGCGAACGGATCAGTATAACCCATTGCTAATTCATTATCTGCGATCGCATCGGTTACCGTCTTTACATTAAGCGCACCATATTTCTCTACTAACTCATCATATTTAGCTTTAGTTGATACGATCCCTGGAACATTGCCTACCAGTCGCTTCGTTACAAGTTCAGTTTGTATACCTTCTGCTTTCACCATCTCTCCCCATAACTCATTAGATGGAGTAAACGCATCAGGAATGTACTTACCTGATCTAATAAAATCTGCAGCAGTACCGGAAGCAATATTTCGAATTTTCACCGAGACTGTCTTGCCATCAACCTGAATCCCTGCATTATTGAATGCTTCAGCAACTTCATTCAACCAACCATCAATTCCTGAACCTGATTTCTCAGTGGATGAAAAAATTTCTATGTAACTATCTGTTGTATTTTCTACGGAAACTCCAAATTTAGAGATATCAGGTAAAGAATCCCCAATTACAACTGGATCTAAATCAACTTGACCTTTAATCTGTTCTGCACTAGTTACATTAATGTTTTTGTATAGTTTATCTAACTTTTTATCTGCATCTTCCTCGGAAACTTCCGTGCTAGTTTTTCCTAAATTTGATGTCAGTGTTATCCCTAAATATACAAGTCCAAATACAATGATTGTAATAACTATTAATATAGTAAATACTTTTCCTCTATTCGCCATTACTACTCCCCCTTATTGCTTATAAAACTTTGTTTGTTTAATCAATTCATCTATCTCTTTCATACAAGGCATTTCCTCAACATCTCTATAATTTGAGCTGCCTAATAGTGAAATTTCCAGTAGTAATTTATCTAGCTTAAGCAAAATCTCTTCATTAGCCCCGACATATCCTTTTACATAATTGACATACTCATTATGGAGCTCAAACTTTTGTTGCATTAATTTATTAGAAAATGAAGACGATCTTGGATGAGCAATAAATTCTGATAGTTCGGAAGCATCAAATACATTTACTTTATTAATAATTCCTTTAATATTCGATAGAAATAGTTGTTCCACTGCTATAATTACTGCTGCAAACTTTTTATAGCTCAGTTCAGTTGTTTCAAATCTAGCATTAAGAATCTCGTGTAACGTTAATTTCTTCTTATCCATTCGTTCCAATTGATCAATAGCTAGATCAATTTCCGGCTTAAGTACTTTATTGTTTCTGTATTGCAGCAAACCTTCCTTATAATCTTCTTGAGACTTAATATCTTTGACCGCTAACACTACAGGTGACTTGAATAATAAAGTATAGCTTCCATATAACAGCACTAGGGCACTAATAATTAATATCGTTATACTTGAAGCTGATTCAATAGCATTGCTTCCTCCTATTGTTAATCCTACCAATCCAGGAGACAGCATGATGATATTAAATAATACAATGGCTACTATTAGGCCAAATAGCTTTACTACCTTGATGCTACTCAACATACATACCTCCCAAAACTTTTAAGTATCTACTGATTACACATCCTGCAAATAAAAGTAGCTTCGAAAGCTAACGCTCAAGAATATCCATAAATGAGACTTGAACGATTGCTCAAGTCTACAAATGAAATTCTACAATTCCCTTATATTTTATCATATAAAATTTGGATAATCGTTATTTATTTTCTATAATTGGATACTTACCACTATGATACGTCTTATGTAGTCGTTCGTTTCAGTTTTCAGTACACGAATTACCATAATAACTATGTTAAACAAACCAAAAAAAGCACCGTCAACAATAAACGTTAAATACGTTAATTATTGATAGTGCTCCTATAATAAAACTACAATATTACTTTGCTCTGCGTACTTTTAATTGCTTGCCTTTAACGGTAGTTTCTCTCATCACGTCAAGTACAAGTTGTCCCTTACCATTCAAAATCTCAACATCAGTGACATTGTCAAGAATCGTAATAATCCCAATATCATCGGCAGTTACACCTTCGATCTTAGCTATCGTCCCTACGAAATCAACTGCTCTAAACTTCTTCTTCTTCCCACCATTGAAGTTAAGCTTCATAATCTGCTTATTTAACTGCTCACGCTTATCTTTCTTCAGCTCAGGTCCAGCACTCAATTTAGTATTGAATGCCTCTCTGCGAAGATCAACAGCGTCCTCTGACGGTGCTTTTACTCGAGGGATAGCAAAACCAATATAATCTTCAATATCATTCAATCGTCTACCATCCGATGGAGAAACGAAAGTGATCGCTTTACCTTGCTTACCTGCACGACCAGTTCTTCCTGTACGATGAACATAACTTTCTTTCTCAAGCGGAATGTCATAGTTGATAACATGGGTAATATTTGTAATATCAATTCCTCTAGCTGCAACATCCGTCGCGACTAAGTAACGGAACTGCCCTGTTCGGAATGCATTCATCACTTCAAAACGTTCTACTTGCTCCATACCACCATGTATGCGATCAACCGGATAGTCACATTCAACCATTTCTCTATACAATTGGTCGACATGTTCCTGTGTACGGCAGAAAATAATGCAGCTATCTGGACTTTCTACAATTAGTACATCTTGCAGTAATGCTAGCTTGTCCGCTGGTTTCACTTCAATTAGTGAATGCTCAATCGTGGATGTCGTTAGGCCGCTTGCTTTAATCTCAATTTCAGTTGGATTGTCCATATACTGACGAGAAAGCTTTGCTACATCCTCAGGGAAAGTCGCAGAAAACAGCATCGTTACTCGATCATTAGGAATAGCTTGAATAATCGCTTGTACTTGTTCAATAAAACCCATATTCAACATTTCATCAGCTTCATCGATTACAAGGTAAGAAATACGCTCCAATGAAAGTGTGCCTCTTTCGATATGATCATTCACTCGCCCTGGTGTGCCAACGACCATATGTGTACGTTGTCTTAATTCTGCTTTTTGCACATGGAAAGGAGATTTACCATATAACGCCGTGGACTTAATCCGTTTGAATCGTCCAATATTCGTTATATCTTCATTAACTTGTACTGCTAGTTCACGTGTCGGAGTTAGAATTAATGCTTGTGGCTTATTCTCGTTCCAATCAACAAGCTCACATAGTGGAATACCGTATGCGGCTGTTTTTCCACTACCTGTTTGTGACTTCACGACAAGATCCTGATTTTGCAGCGCTACTGGAATAACCTTAGATTGCACTTCTGTCGCTTCTTCATATCCTAAGCTATGTAGCGCCCTAACTATCTCTTCACTTAATTGATAATCTGTAAATTTATTTTCGCTCATTATTAACCTCTTCTACGGTATATTAGTTAACCTATCTTATATAGGATAAATTCGTTATTAGATGTTTCTTTTCCAATAAAGGTTCTACTATCTTTTATCTATTATACTCTGAAAACCACTTTATTATAGTGACTGTTTTGAACTACCTCTACCAATAAAAGTTCATAACAGTCGCTTGTCAGCTTCGACGCCGATTAAGCTACAACGCGTTACTTCATGATCACAAGCGACTGTTTTGAACTACCTCTTATATATATGTACTTTATAGCGTATAATAAGGTCTTTAGCACGTTATCGAAAAGGATGCGACGACTTTCATAATGAATACAAAATATATATACACATTTGGATACAGAGTAGAAGAAGTAGAATTATGTCAACTTGAAATGCGCGCTTTATTTGGTGCACAATCCGAAACTGGCGTTTTAATGAGTAATATTTGCGTAGACCCAGATCGTAGTCCATTTATGAGAGAACGACTTGAGGTTCTCTATGAAGGAAGTACACTTGAAGACATTTATGATCAAGTTACACAAGTTGAGCTGGGCGATCAAACCTTCAAAGTCATCTTTATGAAAATGAATGATTTATCTGCTGCGGATAAAATTGAATATGATGACCAACGCGGCATTGAGCGTAAATTAGGGTTGATCATTGAAGGTGACGCTGATGTACGTCAGCCTGACCAAACATTTGGCATATTAACTTTAGGCGGTCGTTGGTATTTCGGAAACTATATTAAAAGTAAAGCGATCTGGTTAACCCATATGAAAAAACCGAAGAGCTATTCGATTGCACTGAGTACTCGTGTTGCCAGAGCTATTGTTAATATTGCCATTCCTGTGCCTACTGGAGTGAAAGCAATTGACCCTTGCTGTGGTATTGGCACTGTGCTCGTTGAAGCATTATCGATGGGTATCGACATGATAGGTCGAGATATCAATCACTTTGTTGTACAAGGCACTCGTGAAAACTTGATTCATTTCGAATATGAATCTTCTGTGGAATGTGGAGATATCGCAGAGGTAACGGAACATTATGATGTCGCTATTATAGATTTGCCATATAACCATTTCTCTCATACTACAATAGAAGCGCAAGTATCTCTCATTCAGCATGCTCGTCGTATTGCAGACAAGGCAGTTATTGTAACTGTAGGTAATATCGATGACCTACTTGCAGATGTTGGCTTTACAATACTTGATCGTTGCACAACGAGAAAAAGTAACTTTATAAGACAAATTCTTGTTTGTCAGTAGTCAAACTTTTGAACCGTTTCTAAAGTCAAATATGTCTACAAAGCAAAAGACACCCCATAAGGTGTCTTTTTACATAATATCATTAAACCAAATGGTTCAAATTAATCTATTCTTTTGATTGGCTAGGGCTAGTATTTTCAACAACTGGTAACAGTTTTTCGCCTTTTACCATTGCAGATTTACATTGTGGACACACTGGAGTTGTTGAGAAAGCAAAATTATCCCGCATCCATCCCATACAATTCTCATTTGAACAAGCCCAAATCACTGTCAATTCAGTTACTACGTCTTCAAGCGGCTTCTTACGAGAGTTATACATATGCATCCTACCTTCTATTCTGAAATTATTGGTACAAAATAATAATTGCCCCGATTAATTAAAATCGGGACAACATCGTTTGTATTAAAGTTTTACTACGTTTTCAGCTTGAGGACCACGGTTACCTTGAGTAATGTTGAACTCAACGCGTTGACCTTCGTCTAGTGATTTGTAGCCATCTCCAACGATTGCGCTGAAATGTACGAATACGTCACTTCCGCCTTCAACCTCGATAAAGCCAAATCCTTTTTCACCATTAAACCATTTTACTGTTCCTGTTTCCATATTCAATACCATCCTTTTCTCAAAACCACCTAAAATATCATTAAGTAATTCATTTCCAGCTTAGCACTCTAAGTAAGATTACTTTGCTTTGAAGATGAACCCATTAGGTCGCTCTTAATCAAATTTTATTATAACACACTTTTCAAATAATAACAGCTATTCAAAAAATTATTTTTTCAATCTTGTTTCTGAACGATCAAATAGCGTTTTAGACAAGCTGTTATTATCTAATAATATAAGTATGCTAACACAATTAATACTATGCTATATGTTCTTCACTTTCTATATAATACGTTTACAACATAATAACCTTCTCTTATAAGAACTTCTTAACTTGAGCATCATAGTCTCAGCATTATACAATAAAGATGAAGACATTGACCAAAGAGTATATCTAGCTTACGGTATATTCATTCAAAGGAGAATATGATGAACACTATAACGCCGAAACTCAACCGAGATTATATATTAGAATGGCTTGAACATTTACTTAATACACCAAGTCCTAGCGGTTACTGTATGGACATTATGAAAATAATTAAACAAGAAGTAGAACGTATGAAATTCCAGATCGAAATGACCCCGAAAGGAAATGCGATTATTACTATTCCAGGTCAAGACAATGAACATGTCCTTGCTCTATCTGGACATGTCGATACTTTAGGAGCAATGGTCAGATCGATAAAACCAAATGGGATGTTACGCTTCACTGCTATTGGCGGGTATGCGATGCAAACGGTAGAAGGTGAGTACTGCCTCATTCATACAAGAGACGGAAGAACATATGAAGGTACTGTACTTTCTACTAAACCTTCTGTTCACGTATATTCCGATGCTCGTGATTGGAAGCGTGAAGAAGCTAATATGGAAGTACGAATTGATGAACTTGTTGATAGTAAAGAAGCTACTGAAAACCTTGGTATTTGCGTAGGAGATTTCATCTCTTGGGATGCACGTGCACGATTACTACCGAATGGATGGGTTAAGTCTAGACATCTGGATGACAAGGCTAGCGTAGCTGCCTTACTAGGTATTCTTGAATGGATTCATCAAAATAATATTACGCCAACACGTACTGTAAAGATCATTCTATCTACTTACGAAGAGGTAGGACATGGAACTGCCCATATTCCAGCCGATATTACCGAAATGATTGCTGTTGATATGGGAGCACTTGGTGATGATCTATCTGCTACAGAACGTGATGTATCAATATGTGCGAAGGACTCATCTGGCCCATATGATTACAATATGACAACGCGTCTTATTGAACTAGCAAAGCGCGAGCAACTTGCTTATGCAGTAGATATTTATCCTCATTATGGCTCAGATGCCTCTGCTGCACTTCGTGGCGGAAATAACATCCGAGCAGCGCTGATTGGTCCAGGTGTGCATGCTTCTCATGGCATGGAACGCACACATGCAGATGCTATTGTGAATACAGCTGCGCTGTTAGTAGCTTACATGATGGAACCTTGGACAGCATAAATATAACTTATAGTTACACGCTCCACATGAAGAGGAAAATTACCCTTCGCAAGCTCATTTTTGGCGTATTGCGCCATATGAAAGGGAAATTGACCCTTCATTCGCTCGGTTTTGGCGAATAGTTCCATATGAAGAGGAAAATTACCCTTCGTTCGCTCGGTTTTGGCGTATTGCGCCATATGGAGGGGAAAACTACCCTTCGTTCGCTCATTTTTGGTGTGTTGAACCATTTGGAGGGGAAAATTACCCATCATTCGCTCTTTTTTGGCGTATAGCTCCACATGAAGGGGAAAATGACCTTTCATTCGCTCATTTTTGGCGTATTGCGCCATATGAAGAGGAAAATGACCTTTCATTCGCTCATTTTTGGTGTATTGCGCCATATGAAAGGGAAAATTACCCTTCGTTCGCTCGGTTTTGGCGTATTGCACCATATGGAGGGGAAAATTACCCTTCATTCGCTCGGTTTTGGCGTATTGCACCATATGAAGAGGAAAATTACCCTTCGCAAGCTCATATTTGGTGTATTGCGCCATATGAAAGGGAAAATTGCCTTTGAACATTGAAGGCAAGATTTGTAGCTGTGGCTACTTATGAAAATAGAGGTGAACATTAATTATTATTAGAAAATTATCAGCGTCTGACCAGTCTCCGATGGAATTATTACTACTTGCTGATCCGTCTGAGAGTCTCGTCAAAGAGTATCTCACTAGAGGCGAATGTTATATATTGGTCGATAATGATGAAGTAATCGGCGTCTATGTTCTACTCCCAACTAGGCCAGACACTTGTGAACTTGTAAATGTGGCTGTTGCAGAACCTTTTCAAGGTAGAGGATTCGGAAAACAATTAATCGTTCATGCCATTCAAGTGGCAAGGGAACAAGGATACACGATATTGGAGGTTGGAACAGGCAACTCCAGCATTAATCAAATTGCCATGTATCAGAAATGTGGGTTCAGAATGTCGTACATCGATCGTAATTTCTTCATAAGAAACTACGAACATCCTATATTTGAGAATGGGTTGCTGTGTATTGATATGGTGCGATTCTCACTAGATCTATAAGCGGACTTTGATAACGATGATTAACTTCGCAGCGAACTCGACATCGAATATGAAGCGAACTTGGGAAGTCCGGTACGCATGTACCAATAACGTACATTTACGTTTCCTCCTTCAGCAAGTAGCGCTCCATCTTCTTGGCTTGCGAAAGCCCGCTGTGTTTAACACTGAGGTTGTTCAAAAAGTGGACTTTGATAACGATGATTGCCTAAACACAATAAATGCCACTAAAATTGATGTGAAACTAATCATCATTTTAGTGGCATTATTCTATTCGACCAAGCTAACTCAGTCGCTTCCGATATAAGTTACCTACTCGTTGTAACGATATAATTGAATAGTAGGTTGCTCTGATTGGTCTAGTTGATCGGCACTTAACTCTAATCTATCTACATATCCGCTAATTAAGAAACGTTCTGCTTCATACGAATTTATATCTATTTGCACTAATTCGGTATACTGGCTATAATCTGTTTTTTCAAGCGTACGAAGAGGTTGAAAACCATCTTCATAATTACTATGAAGGATGAAATACATCGTATTTCCGTAGCGACTAATATTTCCGATATCACTGTAGTTTTGTTGGAATACCGTACTCACTACATTAGTATTCAAATCAATACTAATGATTCGATATCCTTGTACTAGATAGATGACTCCCGTGACCTCATTCAAAATGTACGAATTCTCTCCTTCTGGGCTTGAATCATAGATGCCATCAGGCTCAGTGCGTGGATAATCGATAACACCTAGCCATTGTCCTTGGCGATTAAAGCGTTCTAAGCGAGTATCTAGCATTACTAAGATCTCATCCCCATAAGGAATAATCCGTTCTGTTCCTCTTGCATTCACATCGTGTCCTATATAGAAAGTACGATATTGTTGCTTCTGTTCATAATATTGATACAGATATCCATGAAGAAAATACCATGTTAATCCAGTTTCTTTGTCTTTCATATATTGCATCGGACGAAAATATTCTGCTTCCACCACATTTCTATCTACTGAAGACTCGAATCCCAACTTCTTCTTTTCAATGAGATTAAAATTCTTGTCTACTGTGTATTGCCATGTCGGTGATGCAACTAAGAAATGATCATCTTCAAAAGATAATTGATATGGGAGGTGAACAGCAAGTTCTTTCTCAACTTCTAATTTATCATTCAACATAATAATTCGCGAAGCTTCGGTATCCGTGAAAATCCACTTTCCATTTATCCGCAAGAAATCTTTAACTCCATACCCTTCGAAACCTTCACCTATGCGCGTCGTCATTGAAATTGGCAATGTCCCAATTTCAACTAATTTATTATTGGTATATTGATAAAGTTTTTGATCTACGATGACATACCATAGGTCATCAATTTTTCGATACGTTTTTGCAAAGGAATAATCTACTTCTTCATAAATCGCATCAATAGCTCTGTCTAGCTCTTCTGGTACTACCTCATTCGTATTTACAGCGAATGAAACCATTTCAAGTATAGGATGAGTTTCTAATACAAATTCATAAGAATATCTATCCAAGCTTTCCATCTTATATTCGATTAATTCTGTAGTTATTAGCGATTGAAAATCTGCATTTCGCGTATGAACAAGATCATATAGTGAAAGATACCGTGTTTCACCTTCTACTTCGTATTGAACAAGTGATCCATTAGAACCCATTAACGTCGCTACGTTGGTTGAAAATTGCTTATATTGTGGTTCATTATCAATACGATCATAGCCATTATTGTACATAACTATCTCGATTTGATGATCCGAGATCAGAGCGAACGTACTATAATTAAGCGCAACCCATGCTCCAGTCAACAATCGAGTATCCACTGGAAGATTCGATGAAGAACCATCATTTAATAACGAAAATAATTCTTCTCCAGCTTCATTACGAAAATGTCCTAATACTAATTCCGTCCCATCCACAAATTTCATTAATTTTGCATCAATCATATCATATCCAACATATCTCTTAACTAGTTCAAATGGCTGCTCTGTATATACGATGCTGCCTATACCATCAGTATATACATACGCTTTTACAGCATTACCCACATCAATGATCTTTTCGCTAATAAATGGCTGAAATTTGTTAGATAAAGCCTGCCTAGGTAGGGCAACCGTATCATGTAATCCTTGATTAACGGACCTCCAAGTATACGTCGACGCTTGGTAGACCATCTCACTCACAGATTCTTCACCATTTCTAAACTGAGTAAAGAATAGATTAGGTTGTTCGACTAAACTAATCGACAGCAACTCCTGAGGTCCAAAATGCCATTTTTCCTCTGCACTTACTATAGGTACATAAGTAAGCCGCACCGTCATCCAACTCCCTCGATGTCCTTCTTGCTGCGAATCTGCTTCGATCAATTGTGTTCCAAAGAGAATATACTCTCCATTAATCCAAGCTTGTGCTTTATATCCTTGAGCCCAGGTATATAGTTCTTCACTAGTTAATCCACCATCTGAACTGTAATATAAGTGAAGATTTTCTACATATAGCTTCGATTGATCTTCCTCCCATATCACAACGGCTTCTTGTGCATCCGTATCAAACTCGTGGCTTTTAGGCTGTGGAATTATTGCCTCATTATCTTGATCTACTATCACTGGATCTTGATATTGTACCGGATCTGTATTTCTTTTGAGGAAAAGCAAACTAATGGCAACAACAATAATAAGACCACTTACTATTGTAATGGTTAATTTCTTACTAATTCTCATTCCAGTTATCCCCTTTTAATCGTCATAATGCTTTCCTCTATATGACGCGATTAACTGGAAATTGTTGCTAGTTATAATAATAATATTTATTTGAGCTTTATATTTGTTGAGTCGAGTTTGTAATACGAAGGTTCAGTGATCGTTCAAATATTCAATAGAGCTTTAAGTAATACAACAAATCAAATAATTCAGTTAGAAATTTAGTATAGCTAAATCTTTTATTGCGTTCACTTGCTCCTAACATTCGCTGTATAAGCTCCCATTTTTCTTGCTTAGAGGCACTTTCTATTTCATTTTCATTGTTTTTAATGAGCTGTAACTGTTCCGAATGTCTGCTCATTAGCTCTTCATAGGTAATATCCACATGCTCTACGACAGGCTCTGTATTCACGATTATAGAATGTTTGCTTTTATAACGTTTATTCGATTTCTTCACGGTTTGTTTTGGTCTTGTCATCGATAACTCATATTCAAATTGCTTTTCTAATTTACTCAATTGTATATTAGAAAGTGGCAAATCTAACTCTAATTGCTCCATCATTTCCCTAGATAGATCAAGATCAAAATATTCTTCAGGTAATTTCCACCATTGTTCATACTTACTCAATATATCATCACGTTCTAGGTCAATGGTATGAAATCCGTTTTTTATATCCTTAATTAAATCTGCAGATAACATTGTATAATTTTCTAGACATGTTTCTCCCAGGCGATACGTTTTATTATCTTTTCTATGATGAATGACATAACAAAAACGAAGTCGTTTGCCACATTCACATTGATAAGGACGATTTCCATATCCACCATCAAGTACTTCAGCTAGTTCCCAATCATCTAACTTGTCCCATATCTCATCAGAGGACATATCTCCATCTAATACAATTCCTTTTTTCGTTGCTAACTGTTCCAACCATTTACTTTTTTTGCTTTGTGTTAGATATGTATTGAGAAACCAACGTTGCTTGTCATCTAATAATTCTAACAAACGATGTACTTCTTTCTCAGTCAATGGGATTGCCATAGAACTCCCTCCAACTACTCAACATTTTTACGACTAGAGTGTATCACATTTACCGCCGTCTCCATACAAATTTATGACAACACATCAATAATTAATGAACTAAACTTTTCATATCATAAAAAAGGAGTTACACATTGTGCAACTCCTTTACATACATTTTACATAAAATAAACTATTAGCTATATAAACTATAGCTATGCTCACCTAGCTGTTATCGTTACTAAAAGTGGATAATTATCTAGCGTGTTCTTCTCCAGTTACATCCCCGAAGAATTTAATGGAGTAAATCGCACAAAGTCCTACAATCACGTAGATCACTCGTGAGAAACCATGACCAAAGATACCCTCTACTAAGTTATAGTTAAAGAGGCCAATCAACAGCCAGTTAATACCGCCCACAATCAATAACAATAGCGCCACAACATTTAATGTTTTCATTCTTAACAGCTCCTTAATTATAATGGTACTATTAAGAAATTTCCCTAATTTGTGATGTATTATGCATATGAGGCTAAAACTTATATATTTATTATCACTTCATCTTTACTTTACTAAGAAGACAACCCAACAGATTGTTCCACGTACTGATTATCCTGCACTGCCTTTATCATAAATGCAGCTACGTCTGCCCTAGCAATGCTATATCCTTTAGGCGCTCCTCCATTAAGAACTTCGTTGTAAGAACCTAATAATGGACCATTCGTTAAACTCATCGGTCGAGCTATCGTCCAGCGAAGTTTACTTGCAACCAATGACTCATATGCTTGAGTATGATCTGCTAACACTTTACGAAGTAAGAACGTAATTAATTTGCCCATCATACCTTTCAACTCTTTATGAATACCTGCAGATGCACAATATACAATCCGATCGATATTATGTTGCTTCATTCCTTCAATTAGATGATTGGTAACAGTAGACATTAGAGTCGAAGCTCCAAGATTTTTCCCACCTACAGTACAGATCACAGCATCATGACCTTCCAATGCAGTAATTAAGCTATCCTTATCAAGTCCATCCCCCTGCACGATATGAAGATGTGTATGTGCTACTAATAATTTCGATGGATCTCGGACAAATGCCGTCACCTCATATCCTACATCTAATGCTTGTTTTACTACCTCCTTACCAACACCACCTGTTGCTCCAATAACAAATAATTTCATTCCCATACCTTCTTTCCCCTTTTTCTTCTACTATGACTTATTCCGAAGTTCTATTTTATAACTATAATCTTAAATCTAAGTCAATGGAAATCCAAATAACATCAATTCATTAGTTTGTATTCTTTGATAAAAAAATAACTATACAATAGTTATACAAATATTATATTATATAGTTACAACATCATTTCCCTATAGAAAAAATTAATGAAATGACTGCATGAGAGAGGTGTTTCCATGGAACTTATTAATCACCGTACGTTTTATCATATGATCTTAACTGGAGCGCATCAGATTATCGGCAAAGAAAAAGAATTGAATAAAATTAACGTATTCCCTGTCGCTGATGGTGATACCGGAAGTAATCTCGCATATTTAATGAAAATGATTGTACGCGAGACCAAATGGATCGAACCATCTACTGAAATGTTAAATAAAATGAAAACAGCTTGTCTGCGTGGTTCTCGAGGTAATTCGGGAATGATCTTCTCGCAATTTATTATTTCCATGTGTGATTTTCTAAGTAAACATAAAGAAATTAAAACAGAGCAATTTATTGAAATGTGCGAGTATTCAGTAGCTAGATCATATTACTCTGTTAATGAACCACAAGAAGGAACAGTACTCACTGTTATGAAAGATTGGGTCAATGTCATGAAGGACAATAGTAGCCAGTCCACAGGTATTCTAGACGTGATGCAAGATTCATACTCAGAAGTGTGCGTGTCACTCGAAAATACGAAGAACCAACTACCGGTTTTACAGCAACATAACGTTGTTGACGCGGGAGCAAAAGGTTTTGTGCATTTTCTGCAAGGCTTAATCGACTTCATGAAAACAGGAAATCACCATAATACCCATGTAGAGGGTGAGAACTCTGAATGGAGTTCCCTAGATGATATTACTAAGTATTCAGCCGAAGTTGAAAACCATACTTTTTCAGAAACCGAGCATATCGAAAATCGTTATTGTTCTGAGTTTTTATTTGATGTAAACACAAATTTAACAGAAATCAAACAGCAATTATCTTCACTAGGTGATTCATTTATTGTTGTTGGTGATCAAAATCAAGGTAAAGTACATATTCATACAAATACTCCAGAACGTGTAGCGGAAGTAATTAATGAAAATGGCTCTATCATTTATCAAAAGGTTGAAGATATGCAACGGCAGCATGAAACGCTTTATCAACGAAAATCTACAATTGCTATCGTTGTCGATTCTGCCTGCGATATTCCACAAGAGTTGTTGGATAAGTATCAAATTCATATGTTGCCTTTACATCTACAACTTGGTAACTCAACATATTTAGATAAAGTTACCTTGAAACCCGAAACATTTTATAACAAGCTCGAAAAAGTAACCGAGCAACCGAAAACATCACAACCTACACAAGAATCAATTGCGAATCTCTATACTCAGTTGTTAAATAATTATGATCATATTATCTCAATTCATCTTTCTAAAGAATTAAGTGGTACTTATGAGGCTTGTCGTGCTGCAGCTGAGCAAATTGACTCTACCAGAGTTCATGTTGTAAATTCACGTACTTTGTCGGGAGCGTATGGATTACTTGTACAAAAAACCGCCCAATCCATTGAACAAGGCCATTCTATCGACGAGATAAAAGCATCGTTATCAACATGGATTCCAACATCTGAAATTTTAGTCAGTGTTCCAACGTTGAAACATATGATTCGCGGAGGTAGAGTTAGTCCGCTTCAAGGTAAAATAGCAAGATGGTTAGATATGAAGCCAATTGTATCCATCGATCGAGAAGGAAAATCGCTATTATACGGAAAAACATTTTTCAAGCGTTCTAATCTAGAAAAACTACTGCAATTCACTCAAAAAATTAATGCAATGAACAAAATCGAGAGCTACGCTATTCTTCATGCAGATTCCATTCAAGATAGCTCATTATGTGAGAAGGAAATGATCCGTATTACAGGTCAAAAACCGCAATATGTAACAAGTGTTTCATCTGTTATTGGCTTGAATGCTGGTAAAGGCGCAGTCAGTGTTGCTATGTTACTTAGCGACGCTAATCAAAGGGGGAATTAATGAATGTGGTCATTATATGGAATTAGTGGGTTAGCTATTTTTATTTTTATGGTAATATTATTCTTAGTTGCACAAGTGAAGAAGGATAATTCTATTGTCGATATTGGATGGGGATTAGGATTCGTTATTGTGGCGTTCTCAACTTTCTTCTATCAAAAAGGGTATGATGCTAGACAATTACTTATCTTAACATTAGTCAGTCTTTGGGGTATCCGATTAGCCGTATATATATTAATTCGTGCTATTGGGCAAGGTGAAGACTTCCGTTATGTTAATTTTCGTAAAGCATGGGGCAAAAACGTAGTCATTATTGCATTTTTCCGTGTATTTATGTTGCAAGGATTTATTATGTTATTATTAGCTTATCCTATTATTCGTGTAAGTGCAGAGCAGAGTAATGGTTTGGATCTTGCCGCTTATATTGGTTTAGCGATCTGGATTGTGGGATACTTCTTCCAAGTCGTTGGAGATGCTCAACTAAAATCATTCAAGAAGAATCGAAAAAGTAAAGAAGATGTTCTCACTTCAGGGTTATGGCGTTATACTCGTCACCCGAATTACTTTGGTGAAGCGGCGATGTGGTGGGGAATTGCAGTTATCTTACTTCCTCTGCAGTGGGGCTTTGTATCTTTGATCAGCGCCCTACTTATTAATTTACTACTTCTAAAAGTTTCAGGTGTACCGTTTTTAGATAAGCGCTACGCAAACAATGCAGCTTATCAGCAATACAAATTAGAAACAAATAACTTCATTCCTTGGTTTCCAAAAATAAAATAAGTTTGTAATTAACGATTGAGGGTGATAACAATTTACAACATCAAAATGGTTTCAAAATTATTAGGTTTATCACCTATAACCATTCGGGCGTGGGAAACTCGATATCAAGTCATCCAACCTCAAAGAAGTGAGGGTGGACATCGTCTTTATTCCGATAAAGATGTTGAGGATCTACGCTGGCTGCTCATCCAAACAAAAGAAAAAGGACTTAGTATCAGTCATGCATCTCAGTTGCTACTGAAACAAAAACAAGCAAACGTTACTCCAACTAATTCCACATTACCAGATGAAGAACCTAGATCTGCTTATATAAGTGTGCAAAATGATCTATACCATTCCTTGTTAAATATGGATATTGAAAAATCTGAACACATTGTTGATCATGGATTTTCATTGTATCCATTAGATGAGATGATTCATAAAGTATTAGTTCCGCTGATGATTCGAGTTGGCGATGAATGGGAACAAGGAATAATTTCCGTTGCACAAGAACATATGGTTAGCGAATTTGTAAAGCAACGTTATGTACAGTTTTTCAGACTATTTCAACGTAATCCAGCACTACCGAAAGTCATATCACTTTGCCCTGCAGGCGAACGTCATGAAGTTGGCTTATTGTTATTTTCACTGTTTCTTCGCCGTAAAGGACTAGACGTTATCTATCTTGGTGCTGATACACCTGTTGATGGTATTGGTGAGATGTTAATTCGCAGCGATGCGAATTGGTTATGTTTAACGTTAACAGACACTAAACGATTAGATGATACAGTAAAATATATCGAGCATATCCTATCGATTCGACCTCAACTCAAAATTATATTAGGCGGAAAAGGTTTTACTGCGTTAGATAGTAATCATCCTTATCATGAATTTTTGATCGGAGATCAAAATGACGAATGGGAACATTGGTATCAACAACAACTAGTGCATATATAAGCTTTGCTCCATGTTTCTCTTCAATAATCGATAACTAGCTTTAACTGAATAATAACGATAACCTGCATGCAAATTGATAATCAATATGCATGCAGGTTTTTATAGTTGTACATCGATCATATTATTTTCATATAATTCTACTATTTGTTCATGCTCACTTGAGCATCGTCCACAAGCCACTGTACTAAATCATTACGATTTTTCGCGATTACACCGTGATCAGAAGAATATATGTTGAAGGTAACATGTGACGTCATATTTTGGAAATACTCCGCTGTTTCATACCCGATCTGCACGGGGAATACAGAATCAAATTCACCATGTGAAATAAACATTGAAACGTCCTCTACGCTTTGTAACGAATATTCTGTTTTCACAAAATGAGGAACATAACCATTCAGTGCAACGATCCCCTTCAATTGATGTCCCATCGTTAGAGCAAGCGACATAGATAATATCGCACCCTGACTAAAACCAAGTACGTAACGCTTATTAGAATCGATTGGATATTTCTCAGTCACATATCTAATGAACGATTCCAAATCTTGTATCGCAACATCAAACATTTCACGGATAGGGTTACCAAGACTTTTCAATTCATAGTATTGATACCCCATACCTAATCTAAGATTGCCTCTTATACCAATGATAATAAACTGCTCATTCAGTGGTTCTACTAAATGATACATATTGTTCTCATCAGAACCTTTTCCATGTAGCGTATAGATCGTTGGATATTTCTTGTTTAGATCATAATTAGTAGGAAGATGAATGTCATATTGATAAGCAGATTTCATATGAAAGCTCCTTTTCGCTTCATTTATTCGTTGTGTTTTTTGAAAATGAAGTGATCAAGCGATAATGGAGTCGTCTCCGCTACAACCAAATAGATCGAAACTAATAGAAATACTAGATCTAACTCATATCCTGCCATTCCATCTGTACCAAGCAATCCCATTGAAAACTTCATCGTAACTATTGCGCCAATTAACATAATCGTAAATAAAACTGATACATAACGAGTAAATAATCCTAGTATTAGTAATACTCCTCCAATTAGTTCAAGCGGCCCTGCAATATAAGCCAAAAATCCTGGAACACCCATAGAACTGAACCAAGCATCCACATTACCTAATCCCATTTGAAATTTAGATATCCCATGTGCTAAAAATAATATTCCTAGCACTACACGCATTATTGTTGATACTATTGTTGTTCTTGTCATCATTTATTTTCTCCACCTATTCAATTAATATTTTCATATGATTTCAATTGTTATTTCTGAAGATGAGCTCCTCTTCGCCTTGAAATATTACCAATAGAAATATAATGTTTGTATAGTTAATTTATCGTAGAACTGACTAGCTTGTCAATAAAAATATTGTTATTATTAATTTATAATGTGTATTACTAATATTTTTGAGGAGGTTATGTAATGGACATCGGCTCTACAATACGGTCAATTCGGAAACGAAAAAATATGACCATTGCTCAGATTTGTGAAGCAACAGGATTATCACAAGGATTTATGAGCCAATTAGAAACCAATAAAACATCACCTTCTATATCTACATTGGAAAGCATTGCAAACACATTGAGTGTGCCATTAGCTTACTTACTATTGAAAAATGAAGATCGTATGCAGATTGTGAGAAAAGAAAATAGAATGATTACGAGTAGTGGTAGAAATAAATTAAGAGTTGAACATTTAAGTTCAACCAAGAAAGTGAAAATGATGATTGTCGAGTTGCCTCCTGGCTCTTCTACAGGTCAAGATCCCCATGCACATGAAGGCGAAGAAGTACACGTAATCATTAAAGGCAAAATCTTTGCTAAACAAGGTGAGGATGAAGCCGAGTTATCAGAGGGAGACTCCTTCAGTTGGAATGCATGTACACCGCATTTGGTGAAAAACATTGGTGATGAGACAGCAACGATCCTTATTACCGTCTATACAGAATCGTAGTTTTCTATAGCTTTCGACTACAGCTAGAGTACTTTAAAAATAACAATAACCCCATCTACACCGAGATGAGGTTATTGTTGTCTCTTAAGACACCTATAGTATATTGGACTACTCTGTTTCGCTTATTTGTTCCTTTTCCTCAACAGTATAAGGTCTTACCATCAATCCCATTTCTTTACGTTCCTTGTTCAATTCCTTGTACAAGGAAATCATCATAAGAATAATGATCATTGAAAATGGAAATGCGGTAATAATCAAAGCATTTTGTAGCGCAGATAATCCATTAGCCGACAACAGTATAATGGCTATCGCGGCTTGTGCTATACCCCAAGTTAACTTCACTATATTAGGTGGATGTAACGAGCCGTTAGTCGTCTGCATTCCAAGTACAAAGGTTGCCGAATCTGCTGAAGTAATAAAGAAAATTGCAATTAATAAAATTGCAAATATTGATAATAACATCGACATTGGCATCTGTTGAAAGACACCAAATAGTAATTCTTCTGTTAGTAAATGCGTAAGATCTATACCGCTACGTTGAATATTAATCGCGGTCGTGCCAAACACAGAAAACCATATGAAACTAATTAAGGTTGGGAGTAATAATACCCCCGTCAGAAACTCTCGTATCGTCCTTCCTCGTGATACTCTTGCAATGAAAATGCCAACAAAGGGTGACCACGATAACCACCATGCCCAATAAAAAATCGTCCAATTATTAATCCATTGTCTATCTTCACCTTCTAATGGAGCTGCCCTGAAACTCATACGAGGGAGATTTTGCAAATAAGAACCAATCGTATCTGTAAATGTATCCATAATCATTATGGTGGGTCCCAAAAAGATGACCAAGATTAACAACGCTATTGCGAGTATCATATTAGCGTTCGATAAATATTTAATACCTTTACCAATTCCCGACCAAGCAGACAGAATAAAGAGAAACGTCACAACGATAATAATTATAATTTGAACAGATATTTTAATAGGAATATTAAATATAAATGACAAACCTCCGTTGATCTGAATGGCACCGAAACCTAATGTTGTTGCAACTCCAATAACAGTCGTAAATACTGCTAGTACATTAATAGCTGTTCCAATCCCCCCATTAATTCTGTCGCCGAAGAGTGGTTTTAACGTCACAGAAATTAAACCAGGTTCACCTTTACGAAATTGAAAATAAGCGAGTGACATTGCAACAATCGCATAGATTGCCCAAGCATGAATACCCCAATGAAAAAAAGTATAACGCATCGCTTCACGAAAAGCCGCATCTGTGCCAGGTTGCTCAGTAGGCGGGTTAATCGCAAAATGCGAAAGTGGTTCTGCAGCTCCCCAGAATACTAACCCGATCCCCATACCTGTCGAAAACAACATAGCAAACCAACTAATTCTTGAATATTCCGGTTGTTCATCTGGTTTCCCCAATGTAATTTGTCCTATTGGACTTACAATAAAGAACAGACAGAACAGTACGATACATGTAACGAATAGTAAATAATACCAACCAAATGAATTAGTTATGTAATGCTTCATCGCACTCGTTATTGCTTCAAAACTCTCTGATGCTAATGCTCCATATAGAACTGCAGCACTGACAAAAACAAGCGTAATCCAAAAAACATTAGAAATTTTTTTCATCGTATCACCAGTACTTCCTCAGTAATCTTCGATATTGTACTAAGTAATGATGTCCAATTATTAACATCGGTATGCACTTCTGTAGTATCTAAATACATACTTTCTCCCCACCCGTGAAACAATAAATGAGTAACTACAACAAGGAGAAGGAGGTACGATATGACACCTAATCAAAATAACAACCAACCAACAAAAGCAGAGGTTCAAACAACGAAGCTTAACAAAGTTCCATCCCCTGAGAATAATGCAACTGATTTTTCTAATGAATTCTCTGCGGAGGTTGCTGCAGAAGTATTCGAACAAAGCGATCGTCAGAAAAACAATAAAAAATCAAAAAATCAACAATAGTTATCATATTGGAAACATAACTAAAACAACAAAAATGAACCCACTCTTGTGAGATGGGTTCATTTTTTGTTAATAAATCAAATCCCCTATCCTTATTGAAGCACACCCCAATAGTTAGATTATGTGTCTTAACGTTCATCCTTTTTCCAGTTTGTTTTCTATTGATGTTTAATTTCTTTAGTAGTCTCTATATATTTTCAGGTGTTAGCGCTTTCATTAAAGAGGTACTATGAAGAATATGGAAAGAAAGGAGACCCTTCTTTCCATATAATAAGCGCATTCAAATTTTGGAGGGGGAATCAACACAATGAATAAACGCTTCAAAAAAACGATGATGTCGCTGCTTGCAGCCGCACTAATCATCCCGCAAGTAATGCTTACGCCAATTTCCGAGGCAGCTACAGGAACGAACGTAGTTTATGAAATGCAGGCTGATATCGGAATAAGTGGAGCAACTACAGGCTCTGAGTTCGCTGGGACAGACTATCTTCAAAACAGCGGCGGTACACGCTCTATTGCGGAGTATAACGGCGGAAAATCGATTCATTTTTCTGAGAGAACCAACGATTACAACGGAGTGGATGTCAAATTACAAGCACTTGACTTGTCTGCAGACGTTGAGTATACGTTCACAGTAAGCGGACACGTGGACAACGATGTGACTGTACCAAGCAGTTCACAAATCGTTATCAGCAATCCGAACGCTTTCGGTCAGTTCAGCAGTTACAAATGGCTAGTCAATAAATCCCTAACAACAGGTGATTTTGAGCTTGAATACAAGGTAACCTTCACTGCCTCCGATATCGCGGGGCTTACGAACAACTCGTATTTCCGCGTTCAATCCGACGCAAATGGCAAAGATGTTCCTTTTTATGTAGACAACATCATCATAACTAAAGCAATACCTACTCCCTCTGCGACCGAAGTTTATGATATGCAGGCGGATACTGGCATAAGCGAAGCTGCAATAGACTCTATATTCAATACTACTGACTATCTTCAAAACAGTGGCGGTACGCCTACCATTGTAACGCAAGGAGATGGTAAGTCGATCTATGTGTCTGAGAGAACCGGTAATTGGCAAGGTGTAGACATCAGATTGAAATCGCTTGGCCTGATCACAGGTAAGGAGTATACGTTCACGGTAAACGGGCATGTGGACAGCGATGTTTCAGGACTTAACAGCCCACAAATTGTTTTCAGCAATGCTAACGGCTGGGGATCGTATAATAATTATCAAGAGCTAATTAAAACTCCCCTGATTACAGGTAGCTTTAACCTTGAATACAAGGTTTCCTTTACAGCTGACAACATTGCGGAGCTTGAAGCTGAACCTGCGGATCCGAATGCTCCACCATTGTTCCGCATTGCAACGAACGACATTGCCAAAAATGTTTCCTTTTTTGTAGACAACATTATCATCACATCATCTGAGCAACAAACTATCGAAATACCCGAATGGGATCTTGAGCTTGATTCGCTGTACGAGGCATATACTAGCAACTTCATGATAGGTAATGCCATTTCACCCAACCAGATTACGAATTCTGAATTCGCTAATATGGTTAAACTTCATTACAACGTAATAACAGCCGAAAACGATATGAAGCCTCAGTATATGAGCCCATCAAAGGGAGTATACAACTTCACTAACGCAGATAAGCTAGTAGACTGGGCATTAGACAACGACATTGCGGTTCATGGACATACGCTTGTCTGGCATTCACAATCAGCTGATTGGCTAACTAAAACCGCGAGCGGTGCACCACTCACTCGCACAGAGGCCGAAGAAAACCTAATAGATTTTATTGATAATGTAGCTGGGCACTACAAAGACAAGGTTATTTCCTGGGATGTTGCCAACGAAGTCTTTGCCGATGGCGGCAGCTTTAACGGTGACTGGAAAGATAACTTGCGTAAAAACTCCCCTTGGTATTTAGCTTATGCTAACGGAGCAAATGCAACAGCGGGCGAGAGCGGTGCGGACTATATCTATGACGCGTTCGTACAGACACGCCTAATCGACTCAGTCGCTACTCTTTACTATAATGATTACAACGAAGAACAACAGACCAAGCGCGAAGCGATTGCAGCAATGGTCGAGGATCTTAATGAGAAGTGGGAATCAGACGACCGAAATACTGAGCCTGACCGTCTGTTGATCGAAGGGATTGGTATGCAGTCCCATTACAACATCAATTCCCTGAATGTTGAGACTGTAGAGAATGCGATCAAGCGCTTTATCGACACAGGCGCAAAAGTTACTGTTTCCGAGCTTGATATTCCGGCTAGCGATTATGAGAACCGAACTACTCCACTCTCTAATGCAGAAAAAGTCGTGCAAGCACAGCTGTATGCGCAGCTATTCCAACTTTATAACAAATACGCTGACTCTATCGAGCGCGTTACCATTTGGGGCACAGCTGACCCGATAAGCTGGCGTGGCGCCGGTCACCCGCTGCTCTTCGACAGACTGTATGCAGCTAAACCAGCTTACTTCGCGGTCATTGACCCTGAGGGATATCTGGCCGAAAACCCTCTACCCATACCACAAGAAATTCCGATAGCGGATGCTGCGGCCGGCAAAGCCGTAATTGATGGAGAAAAAGATAAAACTTGGGCAAAAGCGCCTATAATTAACGTAAACACGCAGCCGGATGGACAGACGGAACAAGCCGCAACCGCAGAAGTCAGAACACTGTGGGATAATCAATTCTTGTATGTTTATGTTAATGTAGCCGATTCCGAGCTTGATAATTCGTCCTCGAACGTATGGGAGCAGGACTCCGTTGAAGTATTCCTGAGTGAAACCATGCATAAGGGCGCGGAATACAAGCTCGGCGACGGCCAATACCGAGTAAGCTACGAGGGCATTGAGTCCTTTAAATCAGATAGCATGAGTGAAGGATTCGAATCTTCTGTAAAAATAGTCGATAGCGGTTATATCGTTGAAATGAAGATACCGTTCCGTACCATCACCCCCAAGGCGGGTAATATAGTCGGCTTTGATGTACAGATTAACGATGCTTCCGCTAGTAGTTCAAGAAAACTTACGGTTTGGAGCGATTTGAAAGCTAATGGCTACAATTCAACCGAAAACTGGGGAGAACTGACTCTGACTAAGGCGCCTACATCTACTGGACCATCCACCCCAGCCGTAGATATACCGAGTGAGCCTGTTATTAACCAAGAGAACGGAATAATTACGATAAAACCGATTGTACAAGTGAATGACGGAGTGGCGGTAGCAAGCATATCTAACAACAACTTGAATAACGCTCTGGAACAAGCGTCAGTAAATGCACAAGGTAAGAAACAAGTGAATGTAGACATCTCAGCGCAAGCAGGTGCGACTTCCTATGAAGTGCAAATTCCTACTTCGCATTTGAAAGATTTCGGTACGACCGTAATCTCGATCAAGACAGAGCACGGTAAGATTGATCTTCCGGGCAACATGCTAGCTAATACGAACGTCGGCAACTCCGAATTCGTGACTGTCCGCTTAGGTAAAGCTTCAACTGCTGGACTCAGCAACGAAGTTCTTGAGCAAATTGGCGATAGACCTGTCATTAATCTAGAAATTTTGATTGGTGGTAAAGTCGTTGCTTGGAACAATCCGAACACGCCTGTAACGGTATCTCTTCCTTACACGCCTTCGGCGATAGAACTGCAAAATCCGGATCAAATCGTCGTGTGGTATATCGATGGCACAGGTAATCTCACAACGATAAAGAACAGTCGTTATGATGCGGCAACCAAATCAGTTGTGTTCCAAACTACACACTTTAGCACGTATGCAATAGCTTACGTGAACAACACGTTCATTGATCTTCAACATGCACCTTGGGCCAAGCAAGCAATAGACGCAATGGCCGCACGAGATATTATTAAAGGTACTAGCAATGACAGTTTCTCCCCTGCTGCTTCCATTTCAAGAGCGGACTTTATCGCACTTCTTATAAGAGGACTGGAACTGCAAGGCAACGATAGCGATCCAACCATGTTCAGCGATGTACCGGCGAACGCTTATTATTATGAAGAATTGGCGATCGCAAAGGAATTGGGAATTGTAACAGGCTTTGGCGATAATTCATTTATGCCAGGCAATAGTATATCCCGTCAAGATATGATGGTACTGACAACACGTGCGCTAGCAGCAGCTGGCAAAGGTAAAACAATCAGTTCAGTTTCCTTAAGCAACTATTCTGACGCTTCAACTATTTCTAACTACGCGATGAATAGTGCTGCGGTTCTCGTCGAGCTAGGCATCATTAATGGCAAAAACGGAAAGATTGCTCCGAACGATCAGCTTACCCGCGCTGAGGCAGCTGTCATCTTGTATCGCATCTGGAATCTTTAATAGCAAAGGGCTATTGGATCAAATCCAATAGCCCTTTTTATGCTCGTGTTATATATTTATTTCATTAAGTAGTTATAAACAAATACCCCATCCGTAATAGGACAGGGTTGATCAGGGTAGATGCATACGATAGCTGTGAAACTCTACATCTCGCTAAGCAATCCCAAGTATTTACTTCGTTACTTTATTCTTTTGAGCGATATGTTCTATTTCACTTTTCAAGAGTAGATAGCGGTGTACGCTTCTTGCTATAGGGATTTTAGTTAAGCGGTTTTTCTCCACATAAAGCTTCATATGATCCTTGGAAAGGCCGAGTAGTTTACCTGCCTCCATAACCGTTAGTACTGCTTCCCTACTAGTTTCATTAAACGTAGTCTTTACCTTTTGATTCCAGTCCTCAAAAACCTGCATATTAGCGCCCTCTCATTCATCTTCTTGCTGAACACTACTCATTATAACATGTAAATGGGTGTTAAACTTAAAATGCTACTAATTCATATATTTTTCAATTGAAAATGAGCCTTTTCTCTACTATTAAGAGAAAAGACTCACTTCATATCGTTATCAGAGCCCGCTTTTTGAACTTCCTCTTAAAATAAAGGTTCAAAACATTCGGTTGTCAGCACCAAGAAGATGGCCCACAACGGAAACGAGTAGCACAGCGTACGTTTTGTGTACGTGAGCACCTAAAATGTTTCTGCAAGAAACATACCTCGGAAGCTTATGCTAGGCTTTCGATGGGGAGGCATATTCGACTCTGACTAAGATACGTAAGCATAATCATCGTGATCACGAGCGGATGTTTTGAACTACATCTACCTTAGGTTAACTTTACAAGACTGTAATTCTTCTTACCCTTACGAATAATAATAAATCGTCCGCCAATTGCATGATCCGCAGTAACCGTAAATTCTACATCAGCTACTTTCTCACCATTCATCGAGATCGCACCTTTTGTTATATCTTCACGTGCTTGACGCTTCGATGGCTCAATACCTATATCGACTAACCAATCAATTATATTTTTAGATTCTTTAACTACTGTAAATGTTGGCATTTCTTTGAAACCTTGTTCAATTTCATCAGCAGTTAGGGAACGAATATCTCCGCTGAACAATGCTGCAGTAATGCGTTTAGCTTGTTCTAGCATTTCGTCACCGTGTACAAATTTCGTCATTTCTTCTGCTAATGCTTTTTGTGCCTCACGTTTATGAGGTTCAGTTTGAACTTTCTCAGCCAATGATTCAACAGTCTCTTTATCTAAGAACGTGAAGTATTTTAAGTATTTCACAACATCACGATCATCTGTATTTGCCCAAAATTGATAAAATTCGAACGGTGTAGTTTTATTTGGATCAAGCCAAATCGCACCACCAGCTGTCTTACCGAATTTCGTACCATCTGCTTTCAACATTAATGGAATTGTAAGACCGAATGCTTTCGCTTCAGATCCTTCTTTTTTACGTATTAGGTCAAGTCCGCTTGTAATGTTACCCCATTGATCAGACCCACCAATTTGAAGTTGAACATCTTCATTCTGGTATAGATGCAAGTAATCAAGTGACTGTAGAATTTGGTATGCAAATTCAGTGAATGAGATACCACTATCAAGTCTGCTTGATACAACGTCTTTGGCAAGCATCGTATTAATGCTAAAGTTTTTACCGTAATCACGCAAGAAATCAATCACATTAATTTTATGTGTCCAGTCATAGTTATTAACCATTCGTACTTGGTTATCACCATCTGTAATAAATAGTCTTTTCAGTTGTGCAGTTAATGCCTCCACGTTAGCTTGAACTTCCTCCAATGTTTGCAACGAACGTTCTGATTGACGACCACTAGGATCACCAATAGTACCTGTTGCACCGCCAATTAGAATAACTGGGCGGTGTCCTGCCAATTGGAATCTTTTCAGCATCATAAATGGGATTAAATGCCCGATATGCATACTGTCGCCTGTTGGATCTACACCGCAATAAAGCGAAACTGCCTTTTCATTTGTTAATTCACGTAAACCTTCTGCATCCGTCTGTTGGTTAATCGCTTCGCGCCATTCTAATTCATCAATAATATTCATTCATTACATCTCCTTCGGTTATGGTCTTTGTGCAAAATCACAAGAAAAACTCGCAATAATTACTCCATGTATGCGAATTTAAAAACAAAAAATCGCCCCTTTGTCTATTGAAGACATAGGGACGATTGAATTAACCGTGTTACCACCCAAATTGCACGATGAGCTATAAAGCATCATTCGTACCACTTTAAGCGAAATATCGTTCGCTTACTCCGCTTGGCATTACCCAAGATACTCCAGAGTGTAATTCACATGCCTTGTATGTGCTAAGTTCCATCAACCCTTAGCTTTCTGTATCATGGACAAGGTAGTTACTGCGCTCTTTCAACGTATAAAATCTATTAGATTACAGACAGTATATCCGAAATATAAAATCAATGTCAATATCAATACTACAACCATATTTTTTTTTGAACATACTTTAATATTATTTCGCATATAACTTGGACAAACATGGTGACAAGTCCTCTCCCTTATACATATGAATAGTAGAGAGGGGAGGACTATAATATGACATATAAAAGTAGAACAATTAAAAATAAATGGATTAAGACAAAATGGTTATTAGAGCATCGAGAGTTAAGTAAATATGTACCTCATACCACACTATTCAACAAATCAAATCTTGATATGATGTTATCTTGGTATTCTACGGTCTATTTTAAACCTACCGACGGAACAGGCGGATCTCGTATTATTAGAATTGAAACCAATGAAAACGGCTATCATACTCAATATAATTTAGAAAAATCACATTTTTCTACACCAGAACGTTTATTCCAATATCTATTTTTATTTGCTAATGAGCGCTCATTTCTACTGCAGAAAGGAATCAATCCAACTACACTCAATCATAATCCTTTTGATGTCAGAATTATGGTCCAAAAAACGAATAAAGGTAGTTGGGTTAGTTCTGCTGTTTCAGTAAAAGTTGGACAATACGGAAAAATAGTCACTAATTATCATCAAGGAGGAAAACTAGCGTTTTTTCATGACACTATGTTAGGTGCAGGGTTTGATGCCACTACGACAGAAAACATCAACGATCTATTACAGAACATTGGTGTTACCACAGGAGAGCATTTTGATCGTTATTATAATAACTTTAAAGAACTAGCACTTGATGTAGCGATAGATTCTTCTGGTTACCCTTGGATTCTTGAGGTAAATACACGTCCACAAATTTCCCCATTAAAAACTTTGAGTGATCAAACACTTTATCAACGAGTGCTTTCCTATGCTAAGCAATATGGAAGAACAAAGTAAACAGTAGTCCTTAAGGGGCGTGTCCAATAGCTACTATCTAACAATGTGGACATGCTCTTTTAAGAGTAGCGAACTTCCCTAGTTTGCTATCTATTGGATGTCGAGTAACCTCCCCGTTTCAATTCGTTAATAGAGTCTGCTCTTGAAGAATTCTTAAAATGCAAGCTAATTAACTCCATTTAGCTTGCATGAACTAGATTGCTTTTGGCACAATATGATAATAGATCAAGTAGCACTCCCCCCTTCTCCGTTTTAGATAATGTCTACTTTTTGAACATGCCTATTGAAGTGGTTTCTGGTATGATCATGAATGAAGTGAAAGAACCCGAACAACTACATATAAGGAATGAAATATATGAATACCAATACGTTAACACACGAAATTCAGCCATATGATGTTAATACATGTATCATTCATTACGGCGGCGAAATTGTATATCATTATGAAAAATCCCTACATTCATCTTCTAAGCTAATGCCAATTAACTCTTGCACGAAAAGCATTCTTTCTGCACTAATATGTAAGGCTATGGATCAACAACTAATCCCTTCAGCTGATACACGCATTACTCAATTTTTCCCACAATTGCTACATGATCATGATAAGCGAAAACAAACCATTAATTTAGGACATTTACTAACGCTAACTGCAGGTATTAATTGGACCGAATTCGGAGGACCGAATTCATTTCCGAAAATGACTCGATCCGCGGATTGGATAACTTATGTGCTCCAGCAACCTATGTCAGACGAGCCTGGAACTGTGATGGTCTACAATTCTGGTGTGTCACAATTACTAGCAGCCATACTCGTTCAGTCCACAGGGACAAGCATTACTCAATATGCCGATATTCATCTATTCGGCCCACTTGGCATTGAACAATTTGAATGGAAAAGTGACCCTCAAGGAATTCATACTGGTGGCTATGGATTGCAACTGTCTGCACACGATATGCTGAAGTTTGGATTACTTTATTTATATAAAGGAGTATGGAGTAATACAAGTCTTATTTCTGAAGATATGGTACAGCGATCTACCGAACCCGCGATTGCAGTAGTTTCACCTGAACGTGGCTTCTATGGCTGGCATTGGTGGTCTGATTCCATTTCTATAACGAACCTAACAGGAGATTCAATTAGTAGTGACCTTCACTACTATTATGCTAGAGGATTTGGTGGGCAATTTATTATTATAGTTCCAACATTAGATAGCGTCATCGTCTTGACTCGTGAGCAACGCAAGAAAGGCTTATCACCGTTAGACTTCTTCCGTCTACATATCGCTCCCATGTTAGTGTCTCATTATAGGGATTTGACGTTATAGTAGTAACAATCTAACTTCCAAGGATATCCCTATCCTTAATATTTGAACTGAAGCTCAATAGGAAGTATAATCTTAATATAATGAGTATACTCATTATTAACATTGTATCAAAGCCACTTTCTATATTAATAAGAGAATAAAATTACGAAATACACAAGGAGGTTATTGAACTCATGAACTCAGAACATCCAGCGGCTATTGACGTTATACACGTATTAATGAGATCGACTCACTACATTCAAAGAGAGTTCCAATCTCAGTTGTCAGAGCTTAATACTCCTTATCAACTCACCGGACCAAGATTACGTTTGCTTTCTGTCGTCTCCGAACATGGTAGTATTCGTATGAATGAATTAGCCAATCAATTAGGTATTAAAGCTCGTACGGTAACAGATTTCGTCGACGCGCTTGAACAAGATAAACTTCTAGTTAGGACCCCTGATCCAACTGACCGTCGAGCTACTTTGATTCAGCTTACGGAACTTGCACAATCTAATATTGAGCAAGTGCTTGCTTACCAAGCTAAAGTTGCAGATAATGTGCTAGAAAATCTTTCGCAAGAACAACGTAAACAGTTTTTCGACCTTATCTTACAGTTAATTAACAATAAAGAACTCCCTGAAACATGTGATGAAAATTCTAAATAAGCTTGGCTTTCGACTTAGAATAGCAATCCAACTTACATCTTAAATCAAAAAGCTCATGAGTCTATAAATCAGACTCATGAGCAAATGCTAATAAAATTACATATTCTGATCAATAACTTATCGATAGGAGCAATATATCTATTAACAAACCTTAATATATAATGAGCATCTAATATCCTTATCTATTTCACAATTAAAACAGGACATGTGCTTAATTTAGATACTTTATGACTAACACTACCAAGCATCATTTCTTTAATATTACCAAGCCCACGACTACCAATGACAATGATATCAAATTGTTCTTTTGTCGCATAGCCTACAATTAGACGTGGCGCACTACCTTCTGTATAATACGTTTCTACTTCTAATCCTTGATTAGCCAAATCCGCCTTGGCTTGGTCTAGTAGATCAATACCCATTTGACGCATTTCTTGTTTGATGGCTGTAATATCTGATACAACCACCCCTTGTGGAAGCACAAACTCTTTCCCCACATGCATTAGTGTAATCTCAGCTTTCTGATCATTTGCAAATTGCAGTGCCGTTTGTAATACTTTCTTGCTCATAGTAGAACTATCAATCGCAACTAAAATCTTGTTAAACATACCAATTCCCCCTCTTGTGAGTGAAATTACTGTAAGCTTGACACGATTACTTCATGTACCTATTATAGCGCTTACACAAGAGGTTTGTCGATGGAGCTTTGCCTTTATTGTGAATATCCCTTACATCATAAAGCGCGTATCATTTCGCTACTGATACGCGCTTATCGGTTATTACGTTCCAAACTTACCTATTTCTTAAAATGGTATGGAACGGTCGTAAGAATAACATTTTTATGATGTAGTAGATGTGTTCGTATTAAGAAACTGGATTGATTATGAAGAATATTATGCCAGCCCTTCTTGGGTATAAACTGTGGAATAACAACAGTGACTTGAAAATTGGATTCGTGAGCTTTTCGCTCTATAATGTGTATGAATTTGGATAATGGTTGAATAATACTTCGATATGGTGAATGTAATGTTACCAGCCTCACATCAGGTTGCCATTGATTCCATTTCTGCTCAAATGCAGCTTCTTCCTCTTTTTCAAACGCAATATATACAGCAATAATCTGCTGTGGATGTAGAGACTTCGCATAGTTCAACGAATTTTCAACGACATGCGTAATTCCCGCTACAGGAATAATCATCACATTCCCTTCGATCGGGATATTAGCTTCAGATGCTGCAACTCTCAATTGTTCCCCCACTGTATCATAATGCTTTCTTACACGAAGGAAGAAATATAGGATGATCGGTAAGAACACTAATACTGGCCACACTTGTGAGAATTTCGTTAAGAAAAACATCATACATACGATTAGACTTATAACTGCCCCCACACTATTAATAATAAGTTTAGGTAACCAACCTTTTGGTTTACTCTTCATCCATTTTACGACCATTCCAGACTGGGAAAGGGTAAAGGGAATGAATACACCAAGCGCATATAAAGGAATGAGATGCTCCGTTTGACCTTTGAAAACGATAATTAGCACGATTGATAGTAGTCCTAATATCATAATGCCATTGGAATACCCTAACCTATCTCCTCTCAACATGAACATTCTAGGAATGAATTTATCTTTTGCAAGATTAACAGCTAGTAGTGGAAATGCGGAATATCCCGTGTTCGCTGCTAGAATTAGTATTAATGCCGTTGTCCCTTGGATAAAGAAATACATAAAGTTTCTACCAAAGGTCTGTTCTGCAATTTGAGAAACTACCGTAACGTCCCCTCTAGGCGTGACCCCATAAAAGTAAGCTAATACAACAATACCTATAAATAAAACTGCCAGTAATGTTCCCATCGCCATCAACGTCTTTGCCGCGTTATTAGGTGCGGGATTTTTGAAATTAGGTATTGCATTAGAAATAGCTTCTACACCAGTTAAGGCAGAGCTCCCCGAGGAGAATGCTTTAAGAAGTAGAAATATACTAATTCCAGCAATAGGTTCTCCGAATGAAAGTTGCACATTCGTCTGAACATTACCTGTTAAAACATTATAGATACCTACTCCAATTAATAACAGTAGAGCTAGAACAAAAAAATAAACGGGATAAGCTAGAACAGATGCAGATTCTGTAACGCCTCTCAGATTCAAAATCGTAATAAGTATAACGAAAAGAATTGCAATCGGAACAGTGTATTCATGTAAACTTGGAAAAGCAGAAGTTATCGCATCTGTACCAGCAGATACGCTAACTGCAACAGTTAATATATAATCTACTAATAAGGAACCACCCGCGATTAATCCTGTATATATACCTAAGTTTTCCTTAGATACAACATATGCCCCACCGCCATTTGGATAGGAAAAGATAATTTGTCGATAGGATGCAATAAGCGCGAGGAGTAATATTAATACCCCAATCGCTATCGGGATTGAATACCAAAATGCAGCTGCACCAACTGTAAATAATACAATTAGTATTTGTTCAGGGCCATAAGCGACTGATGATAATGCATCAGATGAAAGGATAGCCAGTGCTTTCCTTTTATTCAGCTTTTGTTCTCCTAATTCTGTTGTTTTCAATGGTCGACCTACTAATATTCTTTTGAGAGTAGCAAACATTCCAGTCACTTCCTTATTCTATTTTCCTCAAATTATTGGAATAAATATCAACTTTTTGGTGATCAGTTTGAAATTTTGGCATAACAAAAACACAGGCTATAACCTGTGTTTTTTTACACAAGTTATCAACCCTCTCTTAATCAACGCTTACGAGGTTAGCTGTCGGATTCGGGCGGAAGAGTCGCCCTACCTGATTAGTAACTTTTATTAGGATTCACCCCATACAATGAGTGTTTGCTGCAGCAATCATTCATCATAATTTGGTTCCCCCGTTTTCCATATTGGAAATTCAGCGAATAAGAATTGAAAACCATATAATGTTAATATCTCAATTGAATACTACTCCTGCTTTAAACTTTTGTAAAACCTACATTAAGTCAAAATACGTTCATTTCAACTCAATTTACGATTGAATAACGTATACATCGCAGCCGCTCATTCTCAGTCTCTTATTATTATCGTTTCTCTTGCATTATCGTTGTTTGCAAATATATTCAGACTCTTAATATGTACTTAACAATTTCTATAAAATTCAATTTAAAGTTAATCATCTAATAACAATCGAAATCTATACTGAGTGTAAGGCATTATTCATAACCTTCATTACAGAAAGGAATTCATTCTATGGGTATTCATACTTATTTTCAATCATTAAACGATTTAGAACGTATTATCCGTTGTCCAGGTAAATTCAAATTCGAGGAGCACAGTGTATCCGCTCATTCATGGAAAGTTGTACAATATGCGAAAACATTAGCAGATATCGAGGAAAGTAATGGAGTTACTGTAGATTGGAAGAAACTATACGAAATTACGAGCAGTCATGATTATGGGGAAATATTTATTGGAGATATTAAAACACCCGTTAAGCACTATTCATTAGAGCTTCGTGCCATGCTCCAGAAAGTTGAAGAAGGAATGATTGAACATTTTATCGATGAGCATATTCCTGAGGAATTCAAACCTACATTCCGTAGACAATTGCGTGAAGGTAAAGACGATTCAGTAGAGGGGTTAATTTTAGAGGTTGCTGATAAACTTGATCAGATCTATGAGGCATTCACGGAGCTGCAACGAGGCAATACGGAGAAAGAATTTATCGTTATGTATAGAAGCGCATTAATAAAAATCAAACAAATTAAATTACATTGTGTTACTTATTTTCTTCAGAACATATTACCTGATCTCGTTAGCGAAGGTTCACAATGTCATGTTGATATCGAGAAAATAACAAACGAAGCGTTGGCTTTATAAGTGCAATTCTTCTCACCCTCTGCTTCTTATCTCATAAATCAATTATGTAACGATCCTATGTACAATCCCCCGTTTATTCACAAGTTCATCTAATACTAATTTCTATAACCCCATCATCAAGCTGATGAGGTTATTTATGTTATTAATATTCATTACTTTTGGCGCAGTATTAAGCTAAGTTTATAGACAACCCAAACGATTGCCGATGCTATCATCATATCGAAAATAACATTGAATAAAAACAGATGTTTACTTAGATCTGCCTGCCCATCACCTACAATTGGTATGAGAAAGCTGAACATGCCGATAAGACCTAGCGTTATAAATAACTCAACGGTAATACGGGTACGTATATGGTTACTTCTTAGCCATTCGTATGCAGCAGCAACATAATACAATATATAGAACAGTGAAATAAACCACATCGTATTTGGAAGATATGTCCTTTTAATTTCACTCCAACCACTATAATCAAAAGACATAGCACCAGCCGATTTCCCTTCCGATTTTTCATAGTTGCCCAAGTAGTAAGCCCTTATATTCATGCCATTCTCTGCAGCATATTCCATTTTATCCAGCAATCGAGCAGGATTTTTCATATAGAATAAAAGTACATCCGAATGCGAGATTTTATTATAAAAGTCTGCTGTGAGCGAAGGATCATCTTGCTTAATTACTGTGTCATTCTGAAAATAATTGGTTCCCGCTAGTACCGACAACTTACTTGGCAGTCCCAATTGCTCCAAATCTCGCTCTACATCAGGTGAATCATTCAAAATACCGAAGAATACTGTCTGATATATATTAATGTTCTTAAAATCTTTTGGCGCTGCTACATACATAAAGATTGAAATAAAAAATGTCACTACAGAAAGTATGATAGCGAGCCTACGCCAACGAAGATCATCTGCCTTCATCCAACCATAACGAAGAACAAGTAACGAAAAGATAATGCCAATTGGGGCATTCTGAGTTTTCGAGCAAACTAAAAAAAGTATAGAAATAAATAAGAGAAACAGCAGCTTCCTTGATGGATTCTCCTGTTTCGTCAACATGAGTGCTAAAGCAAATGTTAGTAACAGAAATACGAAGGAGACAGGCTCCCCGTAAAAAGAATTAAAATATGCTAAATATCCAATATCAGAGAAGATGAACAACATCAAGATAGCAATCACGATGGCGGTTATTAGAGATTTTCCTTTATTATACTTAATGATTAAAAATCCGGCCGTTAGCAATAGAACAACATATATAGCACCTAGAAAGCGAATATCGAATGCATTTCCATTGACAATAAGACTAATGAAGCGAGCAATAACGACTAGTATAATTTGTGTAGATGGGTAGAACCCGCGAAAAAAGGTGTCATAGGCAAAGTTAGCATGGGCATACGAGAAAAAACGATTCTCATACGATTCCAAAGCATCATAATAATTCAATCCCGCTGTACCCATAATTCGCAAGAAATCTCCATTATCTGCAACACCAACAAAGACCTTCGTAAAGAGTAGCCATATAGCAATGCCAGCAGCAATAATCAAATATCCGAATTCAACTTTCATAAGTTTCTTCATAACTTTTTCTCCTATTCAAAAGTCTACTAAGTTTCATTTTTAACTACTATCAAATAAATTTTACTATACTTCACACATTCTACCACTATCCATTACGAATATATAGCAAGCAGTCATGAAAACAGAAAAAGCGTTAGTAGAGAAACAAATTCCTCTACTAACGCTTTTTCTTATGTCATTTCAATAGCTTGAGACAATTACTTCACGAAATAAGTTGACAATGAAAATCTAGAAGAAGTAAAAGGCTTTCTACCTGTCCACAAAGGATAAATAGAAAGCCCTTTTCAATATCAATTAAATAAGTTGAAGCTCCTTCAATAAATTATAAATAACTGAAGCTGCCTCTCCTCTTAGAGTTGGACTTTGAGGTGCAAATCTATTACCATCCCTACCGATCATAAGCTCAAGCTTTCTTGCAGTATATACATCTTCAAGTGCCCATCCGCCTATACTTTCTGTATCTGCAAACTTAGCAATCTGCTGCAGATCTTCTTCAGTAATTGTTACATCCTTATATTTCTTAAGCGTTCTAATAATAATTGCTGCCATCTCTTGTCTAGACACAACGCGCTCAGGCTCAAAGTTAGTGTCACTTACACCTTTAACAATACCAAACTCTTGAGCGGTTGTAATGTAAGACTCATACCATTTATCTGTTACATCAGTAAACTGACTTGCTGAATCATTAATTGGAAGGTTAAGCATTCTTACAATTAATGTAGAGAATTCAGCTCTCGTAATACCCATGTTAGGATTGAAGTTTCCTTCATTATCGCCTGTTATAATTTGTCTTGCTGCCAAGAATTCAACAATTTCTTTTGACCAATGTCCATCAAGATCCTTAAATACTACCATGTTTTCCATTAATGCAAGTGTTGCTGGCGAATCCAACGTTATAGTAACCGTATGATACTGAGCATCGATAATGCCTCCAACTGCTACCCATCGTTTTTCAGTCTCATCGTACTTATAGACTGCAAGCTGATTCAGGTTAGTGACCTTGCTTGGATCATAGCTAAATTGAACTTCGATTTTACCAGTAGTCTGATCTGAGACTGCTTCGACATTGTACACTTGGCCTATAATATTCATTTGCGGCTCTCTTGTAGAAACAATTGTGTTATCTTTGTTCTCTTTAATGACATAACCAGTATTTTTATTATCTACAATAACAACTGGTAATGTTGGCTCTGGAGTGACTACCACTTCATCAGTTGAACTAGGATTTTGTACAATTACTGTTCTTGTAATTTCAGATTGGTTTCCGTTTACATCTGTAATAATGTAACGCAAGATGTAAGTACCATTCTTAGTTGTATCTACAGAACCTATCAAAATTATTCGACCTGTAATATCCCCATCCTGATTATCAGTAGCAGTTACACCTTGCTCAATATACGGTTTGCCTTTTGATACATATACAATACTAGGTCCAGTAAGCTTAATTACAGGTTTTTCTGAATCCGCAGCAATAGTACCATGCTTGTCATTCACGCTGTTAGTAACTTGCTCGCTAAGCGAAGGGTAAGTATAACCATCAGCTGGCTTTTTGCTAATAATATCTTGGGCTACAGCATCTTTATGAACATCAGTAAATGTCTCATACTTACTCATTGTATCTTGATCAAATTCCATATCAGGATCTTCTAGAATACTACGCACTTCTTTGATCGTAATATTTTCTTTGTTCAAAATATTAGTTAATTCTGCTTGTTTTTGTGCCTTAGTAGCATTCATAACAGAGTAAATACTAAGGTGATTCGTCAATAGAGTCATGTTGCCAGATTGTTCATCATAGCTGCTTCTAATATATTCCCACTCTTCCGATGTCTCATTGAAGTAGAAAGTCATAAAGCGCAGCTGCTCATCAATGTTAGTTCCAACGAAAATACTCAAGATGATATCTTCTGTCGTTCGGAAATTTTCAACATCTTCTGTACGAATTACATTTCCCCCAGAATCTACTTCAATGACTCTCATCTTAAAGTCGAAGACCTTATTATTGTAAATAGCAAAATTCACATTCATGCTCTGAACCGCTGTTACTAATACTTGATTTTCTGCTTGAGCAAGATCAACCTTTTCAATGACTAATTCTAATCTAGAGTTTCCAGTCAACTGAGTAAGATCAAGATCACGAATTGGTACAATAATTGAAGCATTATCCGTACGAAGTTCAATTTTTGTATGTTGATCGTAAGCCGTTTTCAGCTGATCTTTACCAATGCTCACTTGAATTGGAGCACCATTCTCCACAGATTCATTTACTACAAGTACGATCTTACCCGCTTTTTGCTTCTTAGCTTCTTTTAATGCTTCTTTAATTTTGTTATCAGTAGACTTTTGGTCCCCATCTACTTGAATAATTGTGCTTGCTGGAGTAGATGGTTTAATTACAGTAACTGTGCGCTCAACTTGAGCAATATTACCAGCATTATCTGAGACTATATAAACTAATGTGTAAACACCTATAGTTTTGGTATCAATAAAGCCACCCATAGTAATTTTCTCAGTAATGTTACCATCTATGTTGTCAATCGCCTGAGCACCTAGCTCTACATAGATTTGACCTTGTTCAACAATCACGTTACTGCTACCATTCAATACAATTACAGGTTTAACTGGATCTGCAATAACGATAACAGTAAAGGTTTTTTCAAGCGTGTAATCACCTTTAGAAATTGTTGCAGTCAGCGTCACTTCAGTATCTACCTTTGGAGGAGTAACTTTTCCATCTGGAGATAAAATATCTTCATGATTGCTGCTCCACTTAATTTCACTACCATAAAATCCTTCTTCACTAAGTGAAATATCATCCGATATCCATTCTGAATGATCACCTGGGATATAGCTTAAATGTAAAGCTGCAGTATCTTTATCTACAGATTCTTTGTCATTGTCTACTGTAAATTCGATAACTGTGCTATTACCCGCAGCATCAGTTAGAACGAAGGTATACTTCTTATTCGGTTCAATCTTTGTACCACTTTCAATTGGCTTTCCGTTTAATGTAGCTTCTCCTTCTTCGAAGCTTATTGTCGGATATTCCTTATACGTCTTGCCATCTTCAATACCTGTTACAGTTGGAGGTACATTATCTACGACTACCGTCTGATCACTAGCCAATGAAATGTTACCAGCTTTGTCTATGACGTAGATTTTATACTCACCATCCAATTTTGGTGTAACAATCTTAGTTGCATCACCAGATGCCTTTGTCACTGTTTCACTCTCTTCAAATGTAACAGTTCCTTCAGGTGCCAACCAAATTGTATCCTCACTGTCCTCAGAAGGTTGCATGTCAATTAACGTATTTCCTTGTGAAATAACATCGTCCGCAATAATTTGATCTTGATTATTAGGAGCTGTCTTATCTATGTTCACTGTTTTCGTCAATGTCACTTCGTTGCCAGATCTATCAATGATCATAATATCAATCATCGTTTCTCCTTCTTCTTCAATGACAAATGGCCCCGTATATTCAACATACTCATCCATATCAGGTAGCTTGTAGTAGACAACAGCATATTCAGCTTCAATCTCCTCAGACTCATCATATGCTTTTGAGATTGTTACCGTTATATTCTTGTTACTAAATGCAACGTCTGGTGTAATGACTACACTTGGGAATACAACAATTTCTCGATTAATAACAATTGTACGTTTAGTCGTCTCACTAACATTTCCTACCATATCGTACGTTCTTGTTTCAATCGTATACGTACCTTCTTCAGTAAATACAAGCGGCTCTTCATATGTCGTCCAATCTTGCTCTACTGCTCCTATAATACGATATTCTGTATAATCTACTCCTGATAATAAGTCCAGACCAGGTGTAACAGAGATCGTGTACTCCTTATTGAAGAAGTCTCTATCTGGCTGAACGCTAATGCTTGGTGCAGCTGGTTTTTCTTTATCAATATTGGAAATTTGAATGAATTGAACTCGCTCGTTGCCTGCCATATCACGAACATAAACCGTGTAAATGCCATTTTGACCAACTTCAAACATATAATCATTTACTTGAATTCCATTAGTAATAAAATGATTAGCAATATGCAAGCCGTATGCATATTTCACTTGATCAATTCCGCTTCCGTTTTCATCAGAAGCATTAATTGAAATGAGAACTGACTCATTTACCCAATCTGTTGTATCTGGATCTAATGAATCAATACTTGGTTTAATACTATCGACGGTAATAGTAGCATTACTAGGCTCAGAAAGATTGCCAGCTGAATCTACTATATAGATATGGTAGATTCCATCAACAGTTGGTGCAATAATCTCCGAATAATTTCCTCTAACACTCGTTACAGTCTCACCATTTGCCACCAGATCCTGCAATGTAGATCCAGGTGGTGCAACATAAACTCTATCGCCTGCTTCAGCGCTTGCATCGAGCGCAATAGTTGTGCCGCCTTTTACGATTTGATTATTAGCAAGCACATCATCTTGAATAATAGGAGATACTGTATCTTTATGAATTGCTTGCGTAATTTCCATGCTTTCATTGCCCGCTGCATCAATTACTTTCACACGAACTGTAATTGTGCCATCAGCTAATGAAGTAATGTCGGTAGGATCTATACTCCATTTTCCGCTCTCATCAGCAAACGTTGTCACAACGATCTCTTTCTGATCTTTGTCAATGAATGTTACCTCAACCTTTGCATTTGCTTCTGCTGTACCGGAAATAATAACATCATCTGCCTCTTGCTTATTAATCGCATTGTCATTAGCTATAGGCAATGTAAGAATAGCAACATTGGGAGGCGTATTATCTACGATAACAGCATGCTCAGAAGCTAGTGATACATTTCCATTAGCATCGATAACATACAGATAATAGGTTCCTTCTGCTTGAGGTGCTTGAATCGTATCGCTAGACCCATCGCCATTTAATTTAGTAATTGTCGTGCCTTCTTCGAAGCTACTCGTACCAATCGGTGCTAACCAAGCAGTTTCTCCTTCATTAGGAGCACTAGATGTAATGACAATGCTTGTACCAGGCTGTACGGATTGAGCTTCAATGCTTGGTCTGTCTGGAGGTGTAGTATCTACAATCAGCGTGTCCCAAACAAAGTCTTCTGATAAATTCAAATTGGCATTGTTCTCATTTTCATCCTTAATGCTTCCACCTGCTAGTTGTAGAGCTTCTTCAGCTGAAATTCGAATTGCCTCAGTATCGTCACCATCTTGAACCGTATATTCAAAGATTAGTTCGTTTGTAGAGCTGCCGCCTGTATATAGGGCTTTACGAGTAGGCTCGCTACCAAAGTCTAACGCTAACTCAGGCACGCCATTAACGATAACATCCTCGTTAAAAGTTAACTTGATTACGATCGTGTCTCCTGCCTTATATCGCTCATCAGGATTGACAACTTCAACATTCATTACGTTAGGTGGTGTCAAATCACTAACTGTAACTGTGAAGGTTTGAGTCGATTTTTTCCCACTTGGGTCAGTTGCTTCAATTGTAATCTCGGCAGTTCCTGAAGCGCCAGGTTCCGGTGTGAAGCTAATCGTACGATTTCCATCCGTTCCACCAAGTACGATATTAGAATCTTTTATTAGCTCTTGATTAGACGATTTCGCAGTTACAGTAATTAAGTTACCTGCAAAGATCTCATCATCTATAGTAAAGCCAATTTCGTCTGAAGGATCACTAATGTTAATACTTTGATCTTCAATTTCACTTATTTCTGGTGCACCTTTTTCGTCTATTGTAACTGTAAAGGTCTGTGTAAAGGACATATTACCGTCCGTAGCCAACAGTGTAATCGTTACTGTACCGAACTTCCCAAGAATCGGCGTCACAGAAACAACTCTGTCCTTTCCATTACCAGTTATAACAATGTTTCCGTCAGGAATAATAGACTGATCAGAAGACGTGCCCGTTACCGTTATACTATATGCACCTGTCTCTTCATCATCTACTTGAAAATTAATCTCTTTCGTTGTTCCTTCAGTCATAGACTGATTCGCAATGCTAGGAATCGTTGGTGCACTGTTAGGTAGTATTTTCAAGAAGCGACTGAACGTCTCGGACCAAGTACCATGCTGATTTCTCGTTCTAAGTGAAATCTTATAGGTACCTACACCATTATCTGCAAAGTCTAGCTTTGGTGTGCTGCCACTATATACCTCTTCACTGCCTTTATATATTTTCCATTCATACTGAGTTAATGAAGCACTACGAGGGTCGTAGCTAGTATTTTCAATTTCTATTGTACTTTCCGGCCATATTAGCTGATTCGTACTAAGCTCGAAATCAGAGATTGGCTTTCCTGCTCCAGACTGTGTCGATTGATAACGCGAACGAGATGCACTCCAGGTTCCTTGGTAGTCTTTAACCATAAGCTGGATAATATAATCCTCATTCGGCACAAAGCTGCTAGGCTTCCCACTCGTCCAATTTTCATCCGTCGTGCGCTTCCACTTCCAAGTTGCTTCTTCAATTCCATTTTGTTGACTTGGAGTATCGCGATCATACGATAAATTGGTTAACGTAACCTCATTACTACTGTTTACCTCCACGTCAAAGCGACTTACTGGTTTTCTATGTACATATAGCGTCTTCACAAGTACGTCTGCATAATAAATATCGTACTGTCCAACTTTATTGAAACTAGGAAGGAAATCATCTAAGTACTGACCGCTGTATGGAACAACACCCGTGTTATTGTCATAAATACTTGGGTCATGTTCTATTCTCCATTTACCATTTGGCCAATTCTCATCTTTTGTATTGGAAAGCTCAGATGATGGAGTAACGATTAAATCATAATTTTGATCCAACTCCAAATATTCATTATTGGCTTCATTACGAGATTGACCAGCAATATATTCTGCCGTTTGATTGATTTGCTCCTGATAGCTTGAACCTGTTCGATTAACAAAGGTGCCTAAACCATTATTTTTTCTAATAAAGGATTCTGCTTGATTTTGTGTTAAATCATTAGTTCCAGCATAATCAGTATCCTCGCCCCAACCAATGTAATGAATTTGGTCATTGTCCATTCTAGAAACAATCTCGCCTAATTCAATAGAATCATCGAAGTCTGGCACAGTCTGGTCATTTAAGTTAACGAGATACTTTCTAGCTGAAGATCTCCAATCTGGTTCACGAAGAACCTCCATAAAGTCCTTAGAAATAACCTCTACTTCTTTACCAGCAAAAACTGTACCATTGTTAAAATGGAAATCCCATGAGTCTTGATTACGTTTGAAGCTACCAAAATAAAATACATTAGGCTTGCTTACAAAAGCAGAGCTTTTAATAATTTCTTGCTTTACTCCATTCACTGTTTTGTACAGGAACATAGTGGTGTTATCACTACCGGTGTAAGGGTTAATTTTCACTTTAAGCTCCACAATATCACTTGGAATAGTGTCTAAGCTTAATGAAATTATCTCACCAACTCCGCCACTTCTATCGTCGTAGTCCAATACGCTTCCATGTACTGTTTTCTCACCATAGAATAATTGTGTTTTCATTACTGTAGCATCCCAGAACTCAACATGAGCATCCATATCTATCCCTGGGCCAGGCCATCTTAGGTTAAGCTCAAATTTACCTTCTAAAATATTAGTTTCATTTACTTGTACCGATTGGATATTAAGATTACTAGCATTGACACCTCTACTTTCTAGTGCCTGCTGTAAATCTTCCTTGTAGGTGTCTATATTTTGCGTTGAATTATCCACCGCCAGAACGACATCTACATCATAGGCTTTCTGCACATCAATTCCAATGTCAACTGCTTCAACTTCAGCGCTAGCACTGATTGGCATCGCTACTGTAACTAACGATACTATTAATGTGAAGATAAGCATGGAAATTCCAAGCTTTTTAAACCATCGTTTACTCACTAATGTAACCTCCTGAAGTTTTAGTATTAATCTAGTAATTTAGGACTATAAAAATAAGACTAAAATACTAGAGTTAAGTCGGACTAAAGTATTAGAAAACTATTGTAAGGATTTAATACGCTGCTTGTCAATAAGTAAGGAAATTAATTATGAGAGGTAGCTATATCAATTGAGAGACATAGCGCATTGAAGATGAATCTATAATACGGAACTACTAGGTTATATAAAACCTACATCTTAATATGTGTCTGCTCTTGGTGATAATGAAAACGCCATAGAAGCATTTGATACAACTAATACTTCTGTTTTTTTCTTCAAGTCATTCACCTTCCTGTACGCTGATTTTTATAAACTACTACTATTAATCTTTTAAAACTCTTCTAGTTGCAGAATATAACATAACAGAATCAACTCTCAAAAATCTCTCAAATAAGTTCATCTTATATTTTGGTAGTTTTTTGAGAGTTCTATCACGTATGATAGAATTCAGAGGGATGTGACTACACTATGAAGAAATTAATCGGTTATTTGGCGGCTGTATGTGCCTTAATCGCTATTATTTATATGATATTTAGTGACCAGAAAACAAGTTCAATAAATATTAAGGCCATCGAGGGTGAACTCAATCTGCAAGAGATGACTGATTCATCATTTGTATCATTAGCTGGTGACTGGAAATTTACAGGCAGTTCTTTCATATCACCGACACAATTTATAAGTGAAGCCAGTAATCAACATGTCCCCGGTCCTTGGTCATCCAATGCGCATTGGGGAACTTATCAATTAATCGTTCATTTGCCTGATCAATGGAATGAAATTGGTCTGCGTGTGCGAAACATATGGTCTGCTCATACGATCTATGTCAACGGTTCACCAATCTCATTATCAGGTACCGTTGCAGATTCCAAAGAAGCGATGGTTCCCGATAATCGTTCGTACGAAGTATATTTCACACCAGAAAATCGTCAGCTATTAATAACCATTCATGTTTCAGATTTCTATAACTCGAGAAGTGGTATCGTGTTCCCTATAGATATTGGGGATGCTCAATTAATGAAAGAGGATGTTAATCGTGATCTAACATTAGAGTGGACAGCTGCCTTCTGTTTGCTTATGTTCAGTATATTTCATATAACTATATATGTATTGCGAACGAAAGATGAGGCATTCCTTTTCAGTGGATTGTACTTTCTTATACTAACTGTCATTGTAGTGACACGTGGGGAACGATTGCTCATTCGTGAATTCCCATCGATATCTTTTGAAGTCTACTTTAGGATACAAGACGCAGTAACATTTTTGAGTGCTTTCGTGCTGATCTACTTTGTCATTAAGATGATTCCTTCTATTATGAAGCAACGTACACTCATCCTGCTATTTCTGCCTATTATGATATATACCGTGTTAATTATCTTTCTTCCAGCTAGAACATTGTCTGTTGCACAATATTTCTTCTTTTTCTATAGTGAAGTAATATTTGCGTCTATTGTTATATATATATTTTATTTAACAATAAAAAATCGAATATCTATACGAAGAAATGAAGCAATCATTCTAGGGATAATGTTATTATTTCTTGTTGTATTTGCAACAAGTGGTTCATTTGATAACCTATTCTTTTCTGGGCGCAACATCCTCAATAGAATTGGATTTGTCGGATTTACGTTGGCGATGAACGTGTTCCTTGGTATGCGTCTTATGAATCGCACTGAGGAATCAGAATCATTAACAACTAAATTGCAGAAGGCTAACGACGCGAAGGATGATTTTTTGAAAGTCACTACGCAGGATATGCAACAACCTTTACATGATGCGGTTCATTTAATAAAGTCAATTAAGCGAGAGAACGATCAAGAAAAAAAAAGTGAGCAATTATACTTAGCGGAACAGTTAATGGAGAATATGGTTTATTTACTAAGAGATCTTCACGATTATACTCGTATACGATTTGATGATTACGCCATTCAGCTTGGATCAACCAACCTTCGCATGGTCATGCTCCATGTTATCCAATTAATGCAGCTTACTTTTGCTAAGAAAAAGATACATGTCAATGAACATATTTCGGATCAACTATATGTATGGGCGGATGAACAAAGATTAACTCAGGTGCTTATACGCATTATGGCAGAAATATCTCATGATGCTTCTGGAGATAGTGTAACGATAGAATCTAGGCAGTTTGAAGGCAATGTCATAATACAAATGACCACAAATCGTAAGTCCAAGTTAGCTAGCATAGATTTACAACAATCTCCTGGGCTAATCATGACGGAAGAACTCATAGGGCAGATGAACGGAAAGATATCTATTGAACATTTGGATGATGGTATTCGCTTTACGCTTACTCTCGCTTTGAGTGAAATCAAAAAAACAATTCCAGCCTTTGAGGACCCACATCTTCTACAATCTGATATGCTTGTAGAAGATAGAGAACAACAGACCATTCTAATTGTCGAAGACGATGTGATGCACGCTGAAATAATAAAAGGAATGTTGAGCGATAGCTACAAAATACGAATCGCTTATACAGCTCAAGAGGCACTTAACTACTATAATAATCATCCATACATAGCGATGGTTATTATTGATGACGTTATCCCTGGCAAAATGAATAGTATAGAGTTACTTCAACATTTCCGTAAGCAGACATCATTAATGGAGCTTCCAATCTTAATGATGACTTCTTCCGAGTATCCCAGTCATATTGAGATGATCTTCTCTGGTGGTGCTAATGATTATCTAATAAAACCTTTCTCGAAAGAGACATTAATGGCTCGACTAAATGCTGTGGAACAAACAAAGTTATCTATGTTAAAAGCTATTGAATATGAAATGGCATTTTTGCAAACTCAAATTAAACCACATTTTCTATATAACGCACTTAGCAGTATTATTTCCTTCTGTTACACGGATGGCGAACGGGCTGCCCATCTATTGTCAATGTTGAGTTCCTTTTTACGTTACATATTTGAGACTAGTCGCGATGGCCAATTTTCAACCCTACAGAAAGAGTTGGAAATTATTGAAGCTTACGTAGAAATAGAGAAAGCAAGATTTGGTGAACGACTAACTTTCTCTTATGAAATAGATCCATTAATTGTAACGGAAAACATTCAAATTCCAAATCTGCTATTACAACCATTAGTGGAAAATTCAATCCGCCATGGACTTTTTGAAAAAGAAGGTCCAGGACATGTACAAGTAAATATATCCATCGACGAATCTAACCTTAGCATTCAAGTTACAGATAATGGTATAGGTATGTCTGCGATGCAGTGTGCTCAACTAATGGGAGAGATGACTACTAATATAGGAATAGGATTTACAAATGTACGACGACGCGTGCATGATCTAACACAAGGCCAATTGGAAATTAGCTCTTTACTTGGCGAGGGAACAACCATTCATATAATGATGCCTATTAAGGAGGGACGAAATGATGTGGAGAGTAATTATAGTTGAAGATGAGAAGCCAATTTTGGATCTGCATACAAGATTATTAGAGACTTACGGTCCCTTTCAAATCGTCGGCCGCTTTGAATCACCATTTGAAGCACTACAGGAAATTCCAAAGCTGAAATTAGATGCACTCCTACTTGATATAGAAATGCCTAGAATGACAGGACTTCAACTCGCACAGCAATTAGTAGAAAGTGGAATAGACTTACCTGTAATCTTCTCCACTGCTCATCAACAGTATGCTATTGAAGCTTTTCGAGTGCAAGCACTGGACTATATATTAAAACCAATGACCCCGAGTATGGTCAAGCAATTAAATAGTCGCTTGCAAAAGTATTATGGATTAAAACAACAGCATGCCAATAAAAATCAACTACATGTCCAGCTATATGGTCAAGCATACGTTACAAAAGATGAAGTACATGTAAAATGGCCAACTCGAATTACCGAGGAATTGTTTTACTATTTCCTTCTTCATGAAGGAAAGCTATGCCAAAAGTGGAGAATCATTGATGATCTATGGACAAATGCGGAGGACAAGCGCGCGTTGTCTAATCTATATAATACAATCTACCGAATGCGGCAGCTGTTTATGGAACTTGACATACCAATCGTCTTCGAGCGAATGAACGATGGTTATATTATGAATACAAATAACAGCATTCTACTAGCGCCCAAAGATCATCCAGAATCAATGTTACTTGAGTCGAAGGGGTATTTATGGGCGCATAGTATTCTATACTGAGTCATTGCTTAATTCAATCAGCTTATTAATCGTCTTCCAATTACGGGTCGTAATAAGCTGACCTAACTTCTCTACTTGAATGGCTAACTTAGAATTGCGAATGCTATGATCGAACAGTAGATATACATCTCTTCCAACAACACTATATTGATCAGCACCAAAATCTAGACGGTTCAATTTTTCAATTCGTTCAATATGAGGCTCGTCGAGTAACATCGCAACGTAGAGACTCTCCTTCTCTGAATTAGCCTCTACTAGCGCTATTTGCTCCTCTGAAAAAGGACAGTTTTCAACAATTTGCTTTAACTGTTCTGATGTCCTGATTACAGTTTTGATTGAGAGTGCAAATTCTTGTTCAATCGTATGTTCAATGAGGGTGCGCAATGTTGCCTCATCTTCATTAGACTCCAATAATATATTACCACTTTGAATATAAGTTTGTACGTTTGTAAAGCCAACATTACTTAGTGCTTCTCTCAAATCCGCCATTTTAATCTTGTTTTTTCCACCTACATTAATACCTCGAAGTAAAGCAATATATTGAGTCATCTAAACACCACTTTCTACACTTGATTTTACAGATCATCTTATCATTACATTATCAGTCTACCTATAAGTTGTTTATACCATATAGATATCAAAATAAGTATTTTCAAGTTGTTATCATCTCTAATTCTAGCATAGTATTCTCAATACGAAAGTAACAAGATCGGTATTACATGTAGTGGAACAAAAAAAATGCTGCCTGCAAAGTACAGACAGCATCTTCTTCAATTTGTCTAGCTTATTTTGAGTTGTCCACTGCAAACGGTACAGTATACAAGAAGCACCGCTGTTTCATCATAATTCAAGATTATCTCGAATCATGATCTATCGTTTTATCAGTTGTTGACTGATCTACTGGAGGCTGTTCATTTGATGTATCAGTCTCTTTATTTTTACGTCTTCTCACCCAATTCCAGATTGCAATTGGAATTGCGAATAGAATGAACCAGAACTTTTTAAGTAGTAAACCAGCTGTAATAAGTAAGCCTGCCTTCTTCGCAGCAACTAGACCCGCACCACCAAGTATCAATCCAGTTAAACCATACTCTGAAATTTTATCTGTGGAAGGATCATGGTCTTCATAACGAAAACCATCATTGATTGTATATTGCGGCAAGATTAATGTATTAAGAATTTCAATGTCATGATCTAGTGTAGATTGATCTGTAACAAGTAGTACTGAAACATAACCTTCTCTAGTCAAAATTCGTACATTGTAATTAATAATAGAATTTCCGTAAAAGTCCTCAGCAAGCAATGCCCATTTCAACGTACGATCAGCTTCATCATAATAAGGTTCAGTATGCCAACCTTTTACGAATAAGTGCTCCTCTTCCGGAAGACCCTCATTGCTCTCTTCCGTACCTTGTTGATAGCTCTTAAGTAACTCTTTTGAATTTATTTTACTTTTTTCCTTATCGGAAATATATCCTGACTCTTCATAATCAAATAATACGTACCAGTTTTCCTCTTCACTAGCAGGAAACACGCTACCTATTTCTGTACCATATACTGTATTACCGATGTATTGTTGGATAATAGCCGAATCAGCTTGATCGAGATATAGAAGTGATTCATCCAGATTAAGAGAAGAAAGTTCTCCTACTGGTACTGTTATACCACCCTCCATCCAATTCACATTCGGTGAGACCTCTTCCGTTGCAAAAACTGGGCTAGCAAATAACGTAAAACATAACAATAAGCTGAAACTAAACTTAACAAATTTCATAATATCCTCCTAAAATTAATCATTCATACACATTTATGTATAATCCAATAAAAACACATCCGTTTATATTATATTTTTTCCCATTTATTTAACAGTGTATTTAGTACTAATTTAATAATATATTACATATATGGATATTAATTAATTGTTTTTTTCAATTGTTATAACGCAGTGAAACGCTGGTCTATCGCTACTTATTGATTACTATGCTACAAATTAAACTATAGTAAAAATGTAGTAATAACAAATTATATTCTCATTATGAAATGGACATTTCATCATTCGAAACCATTCTAAAGTCCTATATCTTTTTTTTCGTTTTTTTGCCAACGAAATAGACCGTAACGTGTTCAATGGTGAACAAGTTACGGTCTATTGAAGGTAGCTTTCTAGTCATAAGCTTGATTTCGACTGAGCGTGATCAGTTACATGTAAAGGAGTTTTCACATGTAATTCTCCTCGTTCTATCTGATCCCAGATTAAGCGATGCATGCTTATGCGGCGACATAATTTATTAGGTAACCGATCGTAATTCATACCAAGCTTATAACCAATTAGCTTAGCAGCAGATTCAGTCAGTAGCCTCGGAATGAGATATAGTTTTCTAGCATCTCTTAGGCCGCTAATTTGCTTTCTAACAAGCTTGGATCCTGCCTTAGTTGCTGATGCATACGGAAGAATCCAAGCATTACAACGCATGGACACACCATTATCGAAGAAACGTTTAAACTGCTGCTTAATTGTATAATTATGAGTATGATACACCTGCGCCTCTGCGCAATAGCCAATCTTCATACCACTTAATATACATTTTGCAGCCATAAACATATCCTCGTTAAATATGACTGGGGATTGAAAACCACCCATCTGCTCGAACACATCTCTACGAATTGCAGAGCATGCATTCGAACAGAAAAATGTTTTAATACCTAATTGCTCTATATCTTCATAACTTTGAACGGAAGATTCCGCTGGATAATTGTTTGCTCTAGCAAGTTGTTCTAGTAGATTGCCATCCGCCGCGGCAATCTGTTTTGCGTAAGTGTACACGACTTCATGATGAGTACTGATGCCAACTAATGGCTTAATAAGGTTCTCAATTAATCGTTCGTTCACTGGAAAAACATCCTGAGTCATAAACAACAATATATCTCCAGACGCCGCATCTGCAGCGAAGTTACGGGTTCCACCATGGTCAAAGTCAGCGCGCTGCACCGTTAACACTTTGGCACCTGCGGCTTGTGCTAGTCGTACCGTTCCGTCATCTGAACATGAATCTATAATAATTAGCTCAAATGGCTGAATCGTTTGCTCTTTAAGTAAATTAAGCAATCTGCTAAAAGAATCACCAGCATTCAGAGTCGGTATAATAACAGATACATTTGCGTTTTGTCTTTCATGGTTAGTAAGCATTGTGATTAACCTTTCCTTTAAATGCTGTCATAGCGATAATTTTCACATCTAAGAAGAACGTCCAGTTCTCAATGTAAAAAATATCATGAGTAATTCGGTCTTCAATCGACGTATCACCACGCAACCCATTCGTTTGCGCCCAGCCTGTAATACCAGGACGTATCTGATGCTTAATCATATATTTAGGGACATCCTCGCGAAATTGATTCACAAAGTAAGGACGCTCCGGTCGTGGACCAACAACACTCATATGACCTAACAAGACATTGAAGAACTGCGGTAACTCATCAATATTGGTACGACGAAGAAAGCTTCCAAACTTAGTTCGCCGTGGATCGTTCTCAACTGTCCACTGCGTATCGGATACCTTTTCCGTAGATACGCGCATAGAGCGGAATTTGTACATTTGAAATAATTTCCGATCAAGTCCCATTCGCTCCTGTTTAAAAATAATTGGACCAGGTGCTGTGAGCTTAATTCCTATCATAGCTAATAACATAATCGGAGAAGTAATTATAATAGCAAAGATGGAGAAAGCAATGTCAAAAGCTCGTTTTAGTAAACGATTACTTAGCTCATCTAGCGGTACATCACGCACATTAATTAAGGGAATACCAGCGAAATTATCAAAGAACGGACGTGCTGGAAGTAGATCGAAGTAATCTGGAATAATAAGCGTCTTGACTCCTGCTTGCTCACATACTTCAATAACTTTTGGTAGCTTAAGATGTGCATCTAGTGGAAGAGCGATTATAACTTCATCTATCGGATGCTTCATGAGCATATGTTCCAAGTCATCGATCTTACCGAGAATAGGCTTAATGTTGCGAGCTTCATCCTCATGTTCACTATGATAATCATCGAGAAATCCGACAGCTTCATATCCTATCTCAGGATAGTTTTTTAAGTTTCTATAGAAACGTCGACCAACTTTACCAGCACCAAGAATAAGAACAAAACGCTTATTAAACCCTTTACGACGAAGCGAGAATAGAACCTTCTTAACAATATAACGATAAACGACCGAACAGATTACATTTAAGATATAAAAGATAATAATAAATTCACGAGAAATATTCGATTCCCTTGCAAAGTAAAGTAATCCTAGTAAGCCGAGTAAACTAATCGTCTGAATTTGTAGTATTTTCAACAGGTCGTATGAATAGTTTTTACGCCGCTTCGGAGAATAGAATTGTAGATAGAATCCAGTAACAACTACGGCAAAAGAATAGACCGTTCCCCAGATCAAATAAGTTGAAAAGGGTAATGCATGGTTGTAATCAGTCCAGCCCGATTTGAACCTAATCCAATAAGCTAGTAAAAACACCACTAGCGCACATAACAAATCAGCTAAAATATATAGTTGTGTTAGAAATCGTTGATTTTGTCGTAACATACCAGAAAACCACCTGTAATATACTATTTTCGCTTAATATCTACATTCTAGCATATGTCACAATCGCGTTGATACCATATGTTTACAATTCAGCTTTCTTTTTTGTTATCTTTTCCAATAGCAACTTACGTTTTCTGATCATACTTGGGAATGCTTTAACGATTAGTTTCCAGCTACTTAATAATTCTCTCTCTCGAATGAGAATGTAAAGCAACTTAGTTACCTCTCGTACGATGACTATTGGTAGCACCTTAATCCAATGCCAACCACGCTGTTCATTCTTTAATATCATATAAAGCTGATTGACGTAAGAATGTTGTCTCACGAATAAAGAAATAGAGCGTCGCCCCCCCGTTTGCCAACCACGTGCATGAATCGCTGTTGCTGCAGGAATATAATAAGAAGACCATCCTAGCAATCTAGCACGCCATGCCACATCAACGTCCTCTTTATAAGCAAAAAAGTGCTCGTCAAAAAATTCGCCTTCCAAACTTATATCGTCAATCATTCGTCTTGCATATAGCGCAGCTGCCCCCGAAGCTCCGAATACCTCTCCAGGTTCAAGCCACAAGCTTACAGGTTGTCCGGCTCCACGGTCAATGGCATGACGATTTAACCCCATCTGCAGACCAGTGCTATCTACAATAGAAGGATCCGACTTAAGCTTTAATAATCCCGTAGCACTTCCAGCGTGAGGATCAGGCTCTAATCTATCAACCAATATCTTAATATAATCTGGATACAGTACAACATCTGGATTAAGTACTAGAACATAATCGGTATCGGTTGCTGCTATCGCTTGATTTTGTCCGCCCGCGAAGCCATTATTAATCGCATTCTCGATTAATATGATGGGTATCGCTTCGTTCATTCTTTCCTTCACAAGCGCTACTGAACTATCAGAAGAAGCATTATCTACTACGATGATAGATTGTACTGGCTGCGACTGCAGCATAACAGCATCTAAACATGAAGAAATATCCTCAGCGCTGTTATAAGTAACTATGCAGACGCTAACTGTAACCATCACTATCATCCTTTCAAGAGGTTGTAAAAAAAATAGACTTTGATAACGAAGCTAAACTAGTAGCGTAATCGGCGTCGAAGCTAGCATTCATCAGTTGTTAATCTTAGGCTTTCGGTGTATGTTTCTTTCAGAAACATTGTAAGTGCTCACGTACCAAGTACGTACGTTGTGCGCTTCACTTCCTTAGCTTCATCCCATCTTCTCGGTTCTGAAAGCCTACTTTTTTTGCTTTCACTTTTATTTTTACTACTATTTATTCAAATAATCATGTAACGCCTCTCGCCAATGTCTTAGTGGCTGGAAACCGTTCAACGCCATCTGGCGATGTGCCATGACAGAATACGCTGGTCTTGCTGCTGGTCTTGGAAACTGCTCTGTAGTACAAGCCTCAACTTCAACGCTAACTCCACTTTCGGCAAATATTGCGTTCGCAAAATCATACCATGAGCAAAATCCGGAATTAGATACATGATAAATACCATAATGCTCAGTCTCAACAAGCTGCAATAAAAATTGAGCAAGATCATATGTAGATGTAGGTGATCCGACCTGATCGGAAACAACCTTTAGCGACTTGTGTTGCTCGGCTAGAGAAAGCATTGTTTTCACGAAATTGTTACCATATTGACCAAACACCCACGACGTTCTAACAATAAAATAATGAGGATGGATAGCTTGAACAGCTTCTTCTCCTGCAAGTTTTGAGCTACCATATACGGTAACCGGACCTACAGCATCCGTCTCCACATAAGGGATAGTACTTTTCCCATCAAAAACATAATCCGTACTTATATAAATTAGTTTTGCACCTACTTCTTGAGAAGCTAATGCTATATTACTCGAACCATCTCTATTCACACGAAAAGCCTCGTCCTGATCGGACTCGGCTTTATCTACAGCAGTATAAGCAGCACAATGAATAACCGCATTTGGATTATATTCGCTAATTACCTGACGACAAGCAGATAGATCGGTAATATCAAGCTCATTTCTACTCAGACCAATAACCTTAAACCCAGTTTGCTCAAGCATAACTAGCTCACGGCCTAGTTGCCCATTCGCTCCTGTGACAACAATCGTTGGCTTTTCCCTCATAGCGAATTTCCCCTCCTAAAACTTTTCATAACTGCTTGAAATACTACTTCGCAAATGAAAAGTAGCTTCGAAAGCATTATCTAACGATCCTTATATTGTAGATCGTAATAGTCTTGATATGCACCGCTTACCACTTGCTGGGTCCACTCTTGATTGGCTAAGTACCAACGAATCGTCTCACGAATACCATCTTCATAATTGAATTTCGGCTGCCATCCTAGCTCGTTACGAATTTTATCTGCGTCAATTGCATAACGGCGATCATGTCCAAGACGATCTTGTACATAAGTGATCAGTGATTCTGGCTTGTCTAACTCTTCTAGAATCGTACCAACAACTTGTAAATTATTACGCTCATTACGTCCACCTACATTGTATACCTCGCCACTAACACCTTTATGTAGGACTAGATCAATCGCACTGCAATGATCCTCGACATATAACCAATCACGTACATTAAGCCCATCCCCGTATACAGGTAGAGATTTATCATGTAATGCATTATGAATCATTAACGGTATTAACTTCTCAGGGAATTGATATGGCCCGTAGTTATTGGAACAACGCGTAATATTCACATTAAGACCGAACGTTTCATGATACGCACGAACTAGTAAATCAGCTCCTGCTTTACTAGCGGAGTATGGACTATTCGGAGCTATTGGAGTTTCTTCCGTAAATAATCCCGTTTCACCTAAAGTACCATATACTTCATCCGTGGACACTTGTACGTATTTACCAACCTCATATTGCTTAGTTAGATCAAGTAACGTCTGAGTGCCAATAACATTTGTGCGTACGAATATTCCTGGATTCAAAATGCTACGATCGACATGTGATTCAGCTGCAAAGTTAATGACTGCATCTATCCCTTGCGCAAATAAAGGTTCTAATTGAGTTGGCTCAGCGATATCAGCCTTTACAAATGTATGGTTAGAGTTCCCTTCAATGGATCTCAGATTTTCCAAATTCCCAGCATAAGTAAGTGCATCCACATTGATAATTTCGTATTGTGGATATTTCTCAAGCATATATAAAACAAAATTGCTTCCTATAAAGCCAGCTCCACCAGTTACAAGTAGTTTCATATTGTTAGACTCACCCTTCATACACAAAGTTAATATTTGCTTCTGCCAATAGAGGATGTTTACCATCCTTTTTTGATAATATCGGAGTTGCAGTTGGCCAATCGATAGCAAGTGCAGGATCATTCCATGCTATGCCTCGATCGTGTTCTGGAGAATAGTAGCTATCAACCTTATATTGGACCTGAGTGTTTGCTACTTGCGTACAGAAGCCATGGGCAAATCCTTGAGGTACTAGCAGCTGACGTTTGTTATCAGCCGAAAGTACAAAACCCTCCCATTGGCCGAAAGTAGGAGAGTTTCTACGAATATCGACAACAACATCAAAAATTTCCCCGGAAATGACACGCAATAACTTCGTCTGTGCCGCTGGGTTAAGTTGATAGTGCAGCCCTCTTAATACACCTGCTTCAGCGGATAAAGAATGATTGTCTTGTACGAAAACAGTATGGATGCCATGCTTGTTAAATGTTTCCTGATTATAGCTTTCTATGAAAAAACCTCGATTGTCTCCATGGACAACAGGTTCTATAAGCTTTATACCTGCTAACTTAGTTGTTAAAACCTTCATACTACACATCACCGACTTTACTATAATTTCAATTTTCCAAACTCTGTTCCGTAAATAATATGTTTAGCCAACTCATTGGCTTTTGTTAGTGATTCATGTGTACCTGCGTCTGTCCACCAGCCTTGTAATACATCATAGCTTAGTTCATTAGCTTCAATATATGCATTGTTAACATCCGTAATTTCAAGTTCTCCACGGCCAGATGGTTTCAAAGTCTTAACAATATCAAATACTCTACCATCATACATATAAATCCCCGTAACAGCAAAGTTACTTTTGGGTTGTACTGGTTTTTCTTCAATAGAAATTATTCTATCACCATTCAATTCAGGCACTCCATAACGTTGTGGATCATGAACCTCTTGAATCAAAATTTTAGCCCCATTTTGTTGTGACTTGAAATTTTGTACATAAGTAAGAATGCTATCCTCAAATACATTATCTCCAAGAATAACAACCATTTGATCACCGTTAACAAAATGTTCAGCAAGTCCTAGCGCTTGTGCAATACCACCTGCTTCATCTTGTACTTTATAAGTTAGATTAACACCAAATTCATAGCCACTACCAAGCAAATTGACTACATCACCCATATGTTCTTTACCAGTGACGATAAGAATATCTTGGATATCTGCTTCTTTCAGCTTAGCTATAGAATGGAATATCATAGGATATTTACCAACAGGCAATAAGTGCTTATTCGTTACTTTTGTTAAAGGATAGAGGCGTGAGCCTGTCCCACCAGCAAGAATTATACCTTTCATGTTTTCAGCCTCCCAATATAAATAAATTCAATAAGATTATGTATAAAACTCTTTTATAGATTCAATAATTCTATTAATATCACTTTCTAATAAACTATTATGCATTGGCAGTCTAAGTAGTTTTTCACTCTCCGAGGTTGTAAATGTATCCACACCATGGAAACGGCTATATTTCACACCAGCTTCAGACGAATGCAAAGGTATATAATGAAACACGGATTGTATATTTTGATTCCCTAGATAGTTAATAAGTTCAGTTCTCTCACTTAAAGAAGCGCATTTTAAATAAAACATATGGGCATTATGTTTACAATGCTCAGGTATTACGGGTAGCTTAATCATATTTCTTTCTTCTAACTCTGACAATCCAGTATAATAATCATTCCAAATTTTTAATCTGTAACCATTAATGTCGTCTGAATTTTCTAACTGAGCATATAAGAATGCAGCATTCATTTCACTTGGTAAATATGAGGAACCGACGTCAACCCAAGAGTATTTGTCTACTTGACCTCTAAAAAACTTTGAGCGGTTAGTACCCTTCTCTCTTATTATTTCAGCTCTCTCTATAAATTCTTCATTATTTGATAATAGTGATCCACCTTCACCACAATTATAATTTTTTGTCTCATGAAAGCTATAGCATCCCATATGCCCTATTGTTCCTAAAAAGCGCCCCTTGTATTGACTCATTACTCCTTGTGCAGCATCTTCAATTACCAGTAAATTATACTTGCTTGCTAGTTCCATTATCTTGTCCATTTCACACGAAACACCAGCATAATGTACCGGCACTATTGCCTTAGTTCGAGGAGTTATAGCCGCCTCTATTAAAGATTCGTCGATATTCATTGTATCAGGTCGAATATCAACGAATATGATTGTAGCACCTCTCAATACAAAAGCATTTGCAGTAGATACAAATGTGTACGATGACATTATTATTTCGTCACCTTCTTTTATTTCAGCTAAAATAGCAGACATTTCTAACGCATGAGTGCATGATGTTGTTAATAATACTTTACGCACATCAAACTTGCTTTCCATTAACTGACTAGTTTGTTTGGTGAAATAGCCATCACCCGATAATTTTCTACCTGTAATAGCTCTCTGTATATATTCCACTTCTTTCCCTGTTACAGTAGGGACATTAAAATATATCATCTAGTAATCCTCCATATTAACTTTCAATCTGTCTCTTCACAAAGCATTACTTACTATACATATTTTATAAATTAAATACTACTATTCCCAGTATAATTATTGCTAGGGCTGTATACTTCCGCATTGACAATTTCTCTTTCAAAATAAATCTAGCTAAAACTAAAGTGGCAATATAATTTAATGTCACAACTAAGGTCATACTTTTAAAATCAATATACTTCAGTAAATATACCGTTAATAGCGTCGATATTAAAAAGAATGAATATCCTAATAAAGATTGAATATTTAAAAACATTAATATCGAACTTTGATTTTTTTTTGATCCTATTTTCAATAAAAGATGTCCTGTAGCATTAATAACAACCAATAAAAAAACTAATAAATATATCATAACTTTTCACTCTGCGTGCTAAGTAGTATAATTCCAAACATAATAATTATCACTCCGAAGACATTGTTTAAAGAAATAGTTTCTTTAAATATAAAGAAACTAAAAATAAGAATAAATATATTATTCAAAGCAGTGAACGGAAATGCAATCGATAAATCAATTTTCCTCAGTGTAAGTTGCCAAAAATAAGCTTGCAATGCCAAACACAGTAAGGATAATAAATAAAAACCATTAAATATTAACTCCAGTATATTATTATTATTCAATTCTACTGAAGCATACTTGGAACATATTGCTGCAACAGATTGAAGTAATATGCTTAATAGCAAATATACATAGTTCATTTCCTTCCTCCCCAAATATAATCTGTGGATTCAGGTCCTTTATGAAATAATAGATCTAAAATAGTTACATAGTGATCGAATGGCGGATAAAGCTGATCATATTCTGGATAATTACTATAATCTTTATATACTAACTTAATATTTTGGGATTCAAAACGTGAAGGATCGATATAGTCTTTGGCTGCAGGGCCTGATACGTACAGATCCGCTTCTGCCTTTGTAAGTAAATCTAATAACCTATCTAACTTATTTCCAGTGCAGAAATATTCTCTTGAATCCCTAAATTCTGTAGTAATACCAAGAACTTCTTTCGAAATATACTTTATCATAAATTGATTAAGATCAGAAAGACTTGTCCATTGTCTATCTAAATAAACTTCTTCTAAGAATGGTTTATATAATTTTAAAAATGGAGTTCTTGAGTACAAAGCTGATAATGTTTTATAATGCTTAACACCCCAATTAGAATTTTGAAATTCTACATCACAAATTAATTGATCTGTTGAGGCTGTTACAGGGATCGTTAGCCACTGTGATCCATTATTAGACTTAACTTTGTTTCTATTTCTCCAGTCATTTTTAGTATATTGAACATCATCGTAAAATATAAAAAGATCAACATCATTAATAATATCAAAATAACCCTTCCATGGTATATAATTTGATTGTAACACGGCAACTTTTTTCATTATTACTCCTCATCGATCTGTATTTTAGAAATTACACCATCTAATTTAGTACCTTTATACAGATTTTCGTAAAAATAACTTTCAAAACCAGCAATCATTTAAGATTATCTTCGGTAATACATTCTCTCTGATAAGCAATGCAACGATCAGCAGACTTAGATCTTTCTGAAAGGATATTATTTACTAAGTGAATCAATTTCATAATGCGCAGTTACAAAACCGTAGACTAACCTAATCCATGCAATTTCCCAAAAATTACGCAACTTACTCTTATAACTGACTGTTAAACGATCACACACCAAATTTCATACTATTGTAAACTAAAGTGTCCAAATTAAAATGAGCCTTGCTTTTTGACCTGACCGATGTCTTACATTGTTTAACTGGAAGAATTCTTTCAATTAAGCATTCGCTCTTTCGATCGAACCTATCCGAATGCTTCATATTTTGAATCGTAGCTGTCATAACGATAAGAATACTCCCTCGATTATATTAAGTCAGTACTTATTTTCCCTGGTAATACTATGCTTTTTTGTGGCACAATAACTTGGTATTCTTCAGTAGACACTGAGACATATGAGCTTGCTCCTATTAATGAATAATTAGCGATTTTAAGATGGTTTTTAACAGTACAATTATTCCCCATGAAACAGTTGTTGCCGATCTCTACAAATCCTGATAAACTCGTTCCTACTGATAAACTATTAAAATTCCCAACCTCATTGTTGTGTGAAATATTTACACTACACCAAATGATGTTCCCTGAACCAATCGTTGAGTATGGAGCTACTACTACATTTTCCATAATAATATTTCCTTCGCCAATAACCGAGTTAGGTGCAATAACAGCTGAAGAATGGATAAAGTTTATAACTGTATAACCATAATTCTTAATCTTCATGTATAATTTTTCGCGAATTGTATTCATTTTATTGTATCCAACTCCGAGCATAACATCATACTCATTAACTGAATAACTTTTCGTTAACTCTTCTAATGCAATAAGCGGTAAATCATCAAAAAACTCCACTTGTAAATAATCTTTTTCTACTGAGTATGCTATCACTTCTAGATCAGTATCAACTTCAATATAATTTCGAATTAATCGAGAATACTCGTTGTTTCCGATAATAATTATTTTTTTGCTCATCTAATAATCACCTTATCATTTTTAATAAGAATCAATTTCATAATGCATTAATCTTAAAATCAATAATCGAGCAGAATTTCTCAAACCATGTTTGTTGAAGCTTATGCAGCGTTTTGCTGCAATTGTTTATTGATGTGATCAACGGCTAATTTTGTAGCATTGTATGCTAAAGAAACCAAGATAAAGTGCGCTTTGGCTTTCTTACATGATCGATGTCGAATATTGTTCAATTGATAATAACCTTTCAATTAAGCATTAACTCGCTCAACAGCGGATCTTCGCTTAGCGATTTCTTTCCATGACACGGAACCACGTGCGGGAGCCGTATACTTCCTTAGATCTGTCGTTATTTTCACCTTGAACACCTTTTGACATAATGAGTCATCGGTTAATGGACAAACTTCACACGCCTTGGGCCTGACATATTTAAGGGTTTCGTGTTTGGTGTCATAGCTATCATAACGATAAGAATGCTCTCTTACACAAGTTGGTGCAAAGTGCTCATCGAAACCAATGTACTCAGGTTCACTCCTTCGATTGTAGCCAACGATCGCGTGGGCATTCACTTCTCGTACTTGCCTGTATATCGGTTCATAATCATAACCAGCATTCATGGTCGCATATTTAAAATGATAACTCGGATACGTTGTCACGATCCCTTTTAATAGTGGAATCGCAGCTTTACCTTCGTTCAGGTTTCCTGAAGAAAGGAGCCCGCCAAGACAGCGAAATGGCCTTTGTAACCTTACCAAAATGTTTTTTTACCTTCGCTATTTTTCTTGATCCCTCATTGTGGATCAAGAGGTAGTTGCTCTCTTAAGTCGAGATACGATTCATTTAATTGTGCGGCAATCTCTTTTTCATAGATCGTTTTTGTGGTTTCTTCTGCTTGTCTTTGATCTAACCATGCTTCTCGTTCCTGTTTGGACTTTCGTCCCCGTTTTTTTGGTACAGGTTCTTTTTCCTGTTTAGTAGGGGCTTGATCTCGTGCTTGAATATGGGTAGCATCGATCGCAATCGTATCGTCTGTTACAAAACCTTCCATAATAGCCTGTCCAATGAGTTGATCCTGCATGATTTCTAACGCCTTGCTTTGACTAATCTTTTGGATCAATCGGGAATACGAAGCTTCGGAAGGGATGGATTCTGACAGCATGAATCCACAATCTAGACGGAACATTACGTCCTCTCGAAGTCGTTTCACTAAATCTTTAATCGTAGGGATACGCTCAATAATTCTAGCAATAAGCGAATAAACCATAGCAGAATAATGAACCTCAACAGGAGCACCCAACCTTGATTTTTTGCTGACCAAGCGCAGATTAGGTTGGATATCTACGGTCGAGAAAATAGGTTCAAATCGATATTTTTGTTCCATTTTAAATAAGTCTTGCAGGGAAAACAGGCTCTCGTGTCAATATGACAAGGGAGTCCCCTCACTTTTTCTAGAATGGTTGGTTTAGTCGCTTAACCTATTCGAGTTATTGGGGAGGTACTCCTTTATTTGTGTATGTCCATGCTTCTTAGACAATCCGTAATAGATAACGTTGAAATATATACAATATGTTTACAGTTTGTTTTGTCAGCAATCTGCATGATTTACAATGTTCCTAGTGAATTAATCAGTTCATTTTTCTGAGCTTCCTCAATTGTATTTCCCTTGAAACTCGCAGCACAATGAATAATAACATCAACTGAATCCGGAAGATTCGTAGTAAAGTCATTAAGTTGTGATAAGTTCAATTGAATATTAGCTTTTCCGTCTCGACCTGAGAGATATACGTCATTAAAAAGAGATAAATGTTCTAATAATCTTTGACTTAAGGCAGAAGTATTACCTGTTATTAAAATCCCCAATCAGGCTCCCTCCTTAATTTTCATAAAATTCACGAACTATTGTCATCGGTCTATCTTTTGTCTCATTAAAAATTTTAGAGATATAGACACCTACAATCCCTATAGAAAATATGATTAGTCCACTCATAAACCAAATGGATACCATTACACTTGTCCAGCCGCCTATCAGCGACTGAAAAACTAATTTGCGGGTTATTAAGAAAACAGCATAGAATATTGATAAAATTGAAATGGAAAAGCCACTCAACATAATCATTGTTAAAGGTTTACTACTAAACGAAGTGATTCCATCCATCATCAATCCGATTTTTCTCAAAAGATTATATGAACTAGTACCCTTATAATTCTTTTTAATAAACAGCGCCTTTTGTTTATAGCCTACCTTTTCAAACATGGCTGCTAAAAAAACATTTTTGTCATTAAACTCAAGCATACTATTTACATACCTTCTTGTCATTAATCTGATTGTACAAGGATTCTTAGGTATCTTCTCGTCTGAAATCATGTTGTACACTTTGTAAAATAAATCTCCTGCAGCTCTTCTATAAAACGTACCTTCTCTTTCTTGCTGCACCCCATAAATAACATCATATTCTTCTTTTTCCTTTGTCCACTCCTCATAAAATCTCTCGAGATATTCTGGTTCTTCTTCTAAATCACAATCGAGAAGAAATACAAGATCACCTGATGTATACGAAAGACCAGTCAGTATAGCTTTATGATGACCAAAGTTCCTAGAGAGATCTACGACTTTAACATTAGAATCTTGGTTTCTTAATTCAAGAGCAACTTCTAATGAGTTATCAGGTGATCCATCATTAACTAGAATAATCTCATGATCTATATTTAAGTTGTTTATTGAAGACTTAATCCTTTTGTAGAATTCCTCTAAATGTTTGTCTGACTTATATAGCGTGGTCACGATTGAAATATACATTTAATACTTCCTCTCAGAAAGTTAATCAACAGTAATCTTTTCAAGGTTAATCTTAAATTCTCCTGGCTTAATGTTCATGAAATTCAATACTGTCGCTAATAGTTACTGTCACTTGAATTGTATCGTAAACTTCTGAGACCAATCCTTTAATTATATTTCTTCCTTTTCACCCGTTGCTATTTTAGCTATAGAATATTTAGCCATCCAACGTGAAAATCTTATGGATACCACCCATCACCAAATTCTGCTATTCCTTCTCGTTACTAATATAATAATTCTTATATTCATTTACATTGCTTATATCTAATAAATAAAAGTTTACATCACTAATAATAACAGTATCTGGATCGCTCTTATAATTATTTATCACTTTCATTACTTCAGTATAATGTTGACTGATTTCATCATCATAAGGCAATATAATATATTTCACTTTCGCCCATTCAATATATTCAAGAAATTTCTCTTCAGTCTGTAAAACATCACTGTTGCCAAATCTTGAATTGATGTGCGGAATATCTTCGAATCTACACGATAGTTGATTTAAAGTTTGTTCTACACCAAAACCTAAACAGTTATTGTATTTGTTTTCCTTTACATAATACTCAATTCCCTGTATTCCCTCTTTTTCAAATAACTGTTGCTTACGAATTTGATAATCAAACTCAGATTTGGAAAAATTCAAATCAAAACTTGATGTACCCCAAGCCCATGAAAAATGTGATACAAACATTATTAACAATTGGACTAGAATAAATGAAAATATTGAAATTCGAAATAGTTTACTCTTATCAACATAACTCACAATAATTTTCAAACATACAATCAAAGCTATTATGATAGGGCCTGTAAAATAATTCCCATCGCCTCCGTCCGGTATGGTTGAAATATAATATACAACCGCTGCCATTATCGGAATTATTGAAACTAATAAGAATAAATTTTCCCCTGTTCTTATTTTTTTGTTAAGCGAAACTAAAAAGAGAGTAAATATAAATAAATATAAATATAAATTACCAGGCCACACCATGACATAGTGAATATAATTACTAGGATCAAATATTATCTTTAACCAATGAAGTACTAATTCTATAGAATTCAACCTATGACTAAGTAACTCTACATTTGTAACAAAAGGGTATTTTAAAGTAAAACCCATCTTATCCCACAAACCACCTAATATTGGATAGATTGGATATCCTGTTAACTTGATTGTTCTGTAGCAGATTATTATCCACACAAAAACTGATGCTGATAAGATTAAGTAGTATATTTTATATTCTTTGAAATTCAATAATTCTTTCAAAGATAGTATATAACTTCTCTTAAATATCATTACCGCTACTATAAAACCAAAATATATTAATGGAATATACAAATAACTAGTTGGTTTTCCACCAAAGGATATAAAAGATGCACTAATTGCATAAATAAAATAATTCATTTTACATTTCACTATTGCTATATACAACAAATATCCCGTTAAAACGATAAAAAAAGTTGTGAAAATATCTGTTTTTGCAGTAGACCCCATATTACTAATAGCTGGAATGGATGCAATTAGTAGTGTGAACAACAATGAATTATTCGTATTAATATTAACTGTTCTTAAAAATTTATAAATGAGTAAGAATAACATCAAAAGCAAAATCGTTGTAAATGAATATATAAAACTGTTATCACCTAGGTTACTTATTGGTACCATTATTAATTCATATAACTTTGGATAATAATGAACGAACATAGATAAACCCAATTGATCAAAAAATGAATTCTCACCAATCAGAACGAATTCTGGTCTAAAACCATACCAGATTGAATCGTAATCAAGAGCTGAATTTGATTTTGCAAACTGTATTAAAACCAACATCCAAATAGATAATGCCCCAAATTTAAAACTATTATTTTCCGCTGTGAACCTTTTGTAGATAGAGTAAGTCATAAATTCGAAGTATTTACTAAATAAACTAATTATAAACAAACACAAAGTCATTAGTCTGAGACTTACAAACCCACCGTACCCTAACAAGGAAAGTATCAAAGCAAAAAATGACCAAGTTATTATGCCTATTAGAAATGATACAAAAACCAAATCTAAGCCCTTTTTTACATTTAATTTCAATAGCTTTATGGCCATTCTGCCTATAGATAAAATTGCTTCCAAATAAATGATAGAAAGTAATGCAGCGAATAATACCGAATGCAGTTTTAAGTATGTCAAAGATAATAATGAAACTGCTATAAACATTACTAATTTCCACTTTCTTAACAAAACCGACATTAAACATAAAATTAAAAATAAAAAAATGATTTCTGTACCGCCTTGTATTGTTTCAGGCTGTTTTATATGCCAATTATAAACTCCGAATAAAATATTTTTCAATGAATAGAAATTAAATACAACGGAGAATATTAAAAATAATATCCCTACTAGAAAAGTTGTTTTTTTATGTGACAGCAATTTATTACTTCTCCTTTTATAGACCACGACTTCCTAACCACATCATCTTCTCCCGCTTGCACCCCAATTAGATGAAAATCGATTTTCCCGGGATTCTCCACGAGAAGCCCATCACCCATTCGAATGAAGGTCGATTCATTAGTGCGAAGTAGTAATTGTCCATCGTTAACCGTTATAGGGGCGGTTCCGCTAACCACGATCCAATGTTCGTTCCGGTGATAAAGTTTCTGAATATTGTTTAGTCAATTCATTTATTTTATGTTTTATTTGATCTTGCTCCTTGCCCTCTACACCCATTAACCGATGTACAAATCCATCATTAATGATAAGCTGGTTTCTTTCATAAAAGTTCAACATTGAATTTACAAATCCATCATTATTATATCTAACTCTCATATAATTTTTTTCTTTATTTATTTGTTCTGAGTTCTGCATAATGTGATAATGATAAACTTTTGCAGAAGGACAGTTAAGCATTTTATACCCAAGTCTAGATATCTGTAGTGCAACATCGTTATCTTCAAATGCATTTATATATCCTTCTGAATATTCAATTTGCTCAACCACTTCTCGTTTAAAGAGTGTTGCACCTCCCGGCACCCAGTCACACTCGTGCCATTCAGATGTACTGATGTCTTTTTCATTTTTCTCGGTGTCAGTTAAAATAAAAGTTATAAATTCATTATCTATTACGTATCTTCCACCATTGAATTGAACTTTCCCATCCGGGAATACGGTTTTACAACAAACTGCTCCGACATTAGTGCTACTTTCTGCTCGGACAATAAGTTCCTCAAACCATTCGTCGGTGACAATGATATCATTATCTAAATTAATAATATAATCGCCTTTTGCCAATTTGGTTGCTTTTCTGCGTCCTCCTGGACAACCAAGATTAACTTCAGAATAATAAATACTGACACCTTCAATATGTTCAATATTATCTTTTAAGTAAGATACCGTATCCTCAGACGAAGAGTTATCAAATACAATGATCTCATGTGGAACTTTAACTGTTCGTTTAATTGATTCGATACATTGAGCTGTCATTTCTTTTTTTTCAAACGATAGAATTACAAATGATACAAACTTATTTGATAATCCATTTCTAATTGCTATTTTCTTCTTAGTTTCTTCTTTAATAGTTCTAACTATTTCTTCAATTTTATTGGCTGACTCAATCGTTGTTTGTTTATTATGTATTCTATGGTGGTATACCGGTTCAGGTAAATACGCGAAAGCATCGCCAAAATGAAAAGCTGTTTTCAACGCAATATCATAATCTTGTGCACCATCGAATCTAGATTCATGTAATCCTATCTTTAAAAATACACTTTGATGAATAACTTTGAGATGACTTGTGTACATACCTATTAATAGTTCATTTAGGTAGTTTTCTGTCGGTCGAACTCTAAAGGATTCAATTACCTGGGTCCTATCCATTTCAATATCATTATAACGATCAGAGTATGCATATAGCGCTCCTGGTTTTCTATTCAAACAATTCATCATCTTTTCTATTGCATTCAAGTCCAACCAATCATCGCAATCTAGGAATGCTATCCATTCTCCTTGCGCTTTAATGATAGCATTATTCATTGTCTTACTGATGCCACAGTTAAATTCATTTTTATAGTAACGGAACCTTTTATGGTCCTTAAATGAGTTCAAGATCTTCTCTACATCAGTTTGAGTCGAGCAATCATCGAGGGCAATAACTTCTAAATTTTCATAGGTTTGATCCAATGCACTTTGAATACATTTCTTTAAAAACTGTGCATTGTTGTATACTGGAATAATTATTGATACTTTATTTGATTCTTCTGTGTTTAAAGATTCTTTGAGATTAGCAGGTTTCTTTTTAATAACACTAGCTATTTTCAATGTATCTCTTATCCGATAGTATTTCGACAAAAATTTCCATCCATTTGATTTGTAAATATTATTTAATGAGTTATTTAATTCATCTGATAATGTTTTGAATTTATTAATCGAATTTGTTAACTCTTCTCTTTCGTCTCTTAACTGTGTTATTATCTCTTTTTGTTGACTAATTATCTTTTGAAATTCTTCGCTTTTTCTTAATAAGACTTCATTTTCAGTAATTTCATGCATCTATCTCTCACCCATCCTTATCGGGGTATTATTTATTGCTACAAGTGCGCAGCATATAATTTCAAGTAAAAAACAATTTAGATAGTTTGGTCTTTATTGACTTCTTTTTTGCAAAGAGTTTTTCTCCTATTTCTCTCTCTTCTTGACCAATACTTTCCATATAACCTTGATGTTTAACATGAAGCTGTTTTTCTGCACTTAATAATTGCTTTTTCCTAATATATCTGATAGTAAGATCTGCTGGTGTATGATAAATTGATGTTTGTTTTTGAATGTACTTAAATTGATACTTTGATGAATATCTTAACCAAAGATCCCAATCTTCTAGATAGTCAAGTGATTCGTCCATCCCGCCTAGTTGTTTATAAACTTCTCTAGCGAACATTACTGTCTGAATAGGTAAAAAATTATATTTGTGAAGCAAATATCTGTTAAACGGTTGTTCAAATACCGTTTTATAGCTTATATTTTTATTGTGATCAGAACTTACTCGCGACTCTAATCCGAGTGAATAAGCAATCTTATACTGTTTATTATTAACTAATTCAGAAACCAATACTTCAATATGATCAGCAAAAAGTAGATCATCGTCATCAAGAAAACACATAAAGTCACCAGTAGAGATTTCTAGTGCTGCATTAGCAGCACAACTTCTTCCCATTGACTTACCTGTATTTGAATATTTAATATCAAGTGCCATTTGAAAATCTTTCTTAATCATATCAGAAGATGTATCTATTCCATCTTCTAAGACAACTACTTCTATATTGGAATAAGTTTGATTTAAAATTGAAGTGAGCGCTTTTTTCAGTAGATGTGGACGATTTTTTGTTCGAACAATAATAGAGACTCTAGGTGTTTCGGATAACGAATTATTTAAGTAGAAGGCACCTTTTCGCATGAATTCATATTCGAACTTATAGAAATAAGGCTCGAATAGGATTGGGTTATTGACTAATCCCTTCTCCCTCCCACTATTCTTAGAATTTAGTGCAAGGATTCTTCTCACGACATATAATCTGTTCAATTTTCGTCTATTCTTACCAAATACTAGATACAAAAAAATTAGTATATAACCTCTTATCACACTTGATAGACTTCCATGCTTATACCTTATTCTAAGATTGTTAATTATACTTTCTTGTAGTTGTCTAGGTTTTATTTCTTGCCCATTTATGTACGAATAATGATGAACTAGACTCTTTGGAACATATTTGAGTAGAAATCCACTTTTTTTTATTCTCCAACAAAGATCAACATCTTCAGCATACATAAATATAGATTCATCGAACATACCACACTCTATAAATATATCTCTTTTAACTAAGCATGCTGCTCCACTACACCATGTTGTTTCTAAAGTCACTGGATTATACAATTTAGGATGTTCATATGGGAATTGCCTCATCTCCCACATTGCTACTTTAGAGTCACTATTAAGAACCGCTAAAGAAAGTTCTTTTAATGCATATTTATCAAGTTCTGTATCAACATTCAGAAACAAAATAAATGGCCGATGAGTTTCTTTTACCGCTGTATTATTGGCAGTTCCGAAACCTTGGTTAGATCCATTTATTATAATCTTATAGTCACCAAATAATTGTTTATATTTATAGCTTTCAAGAATTGATATTGTATTGTCTTCTGAATTATTATCTACTAAAGTGACAGATAGCAAATCAAGATCATAATCACTCTTTATTATACTGTTTAAACAGTTCTCAATCCACAACTTGGAGTTGTATGTAATAATAACTATTTCGATCGTAATCATAACTTTTTCCACTCTTTTACATTGAATATTCTCATTATTTTCCTAAGAGGTTCAGTTAATTTCCATGACTTTGATTCTAAAATTTCATTAAGTTCCTTTTCTTTTTTAATCAACGCGTTAGACTGTTCCTCCCAATTCATCTTAAAAATTGTTATTTCATTTTCATAATCAATAATTTGAGTTTCTAGCTTGATGTTCTCTTTTTCGCAATTGATAATTTGAGTTTCTAGCTTAGTATTCTCTTTTTCATAATGTTGCAAATCAAGGTTGTTTTTTTGTATGAGATCACTATGAACTCTTTTAAGTTCTAAATAATCCGTATCATCCTCTAGCTGTTCTATTTTTTTGATTAGATTTTCTTCAATCAAATGGATTAGTTTTATATCAAGTATCAGTTTAAGCCCATTATACACAGGTAAATTTAATTTCAAAAAAAGATGAGTGTGATCTGTGAGTAGTATTAAAGTAAGACTATTTTCTTTGGATAAGACTCTTACATCATTACTAAAAGTAAGTCCTTCAAACTCATTAGTACCATCACATTGTTCATAAATTTTCTTATCATCGATTGGATCAGTAATTTTCAAACTCTTAATTTCAATTAGCGCAGGTTTGCGTATAACATCAAATCTAACATGATCCTCACAAGGATCCAAAAATTCAAAAATCACATTATCATTGAAGCCATTTACCTCAGTCTCTTTTACAGATTTATATACTCCATTTATAGGGAGATAGGCATATGAATAATATTTTTTTTCTTCTATCAATTTAACTATGTTACTTGTCAAATAGGTTTTCTTTTTGTAGTTTTCAAGCGAATATTGTCCATGGACATAGTCTTGGAATTTTTTTTCCATATTAACATAAAACTCTAAAATTCTACCATCAATTCCAACAATACTATAAAAATCTTCTATTTCAAAAAAGGGTCTTATCTGAAATTGGTGCTTAGTCCAGAAAGAATACATACTTCTATAAAGAACGAATGAGGCAGGAACCTCAAAATTAAAAACCCATTCACAATCAATAAGGATTGAATCTGTCTCGCTCTCAATGATATTATCAAAGGTCATATCAATATTTGCTGGATTTAAACAGAGCGTATCTTCAAGAACCAACTCACAACCAAATACTTTCTCAAATTCCTCATTTGAAATAAATCTCCCACTTGACTCCGATTGTATTCCTATTAGTTTATTAGCAAAATACTTAATTTTTTGTATAAAATCATTTTTATTATTAGACTTAATTAGTTCTAGTAATATATCACTCCATCGATTACCAGTTATGAAAGGATAATGGAGTTCATTATTGTAGATCTCTGGAACTAATACCTTTATGCCCTTATATAATTCAGATGTCTTTTGAGAGTTTAAATATATATTATTTAAATGTACACGTCCTAAGTCAGACAAAGACCTCTTTCTTACTTTACGTTGACCATTAATCTCATATATAGTTGTTTCTAATTGAAACTCGGGTAATCTACGGTTGTTATATTTTGTGAAAATGACATTCATATTACCTTCCCATCCCTCATTTGAATTTACACACAACTAAAAACGAGTTTGCAAAGAATTCGAACTGTTCTTCTCTAATAATCCCCTCAAAGACTGCTTTCTCATTATATAACTCAAGTTTATCTGCATCATAATTATGAAAAAGATGATTCATCTCTCCTATTTGTGGCAGATAGTCTTCTGAAAAAATTTGTTCCGGCATTTTATAATCTGGAAGCGGATAATAATACTTTTGACTAGAAAACCCAACAGAAGTTAAAAGATCAGTTAATTCCTTCTTCCCAAAGGTTCTTACACCTTGACCTGATGGGTAATTTTCTATTCCATCAAAATATACACCCGTATGGTCTTCTCTTGATCCCGCCCAATACTTCAATCCATATTTATTCTCTATCGCAATAACTAATTGCCCATCTTCTTTCAGCAATCCTTTAACTTTAGAGAGAAAAGAACGATAAGGATAACTTCCTGGGGTGAATTTCTCAGCATACTCAAGAACGCCTATTAGTGTAATTACATCATACATGCTATCCCCAAATTGAATATCATTAAAATTACCAACATAAATCTCTAAGTTATCTTTCTCTTGATACCTGTTCGCAATAATCTCTGCTCTTCTTTCAGATAATTCGATTGCTGTCACTTTTGTTGCTTTTTCACATAATTCACCTGTTATTGCTCCACAACCTGCACCAATTTCTAAGACGGTTGTCCCCGCTGGGAAAGGCATCCAACTAATAATTTGTTTTCTAATCGAAGAGAAATGATATAATATAGGCCAACGATTATCCTTCTTTATTATCTCGATAATATCCTCTTTATTCTTAACCATTTCTAACATCTCAACTTCTATGTCACCGTCACTGTAGGTGTTTTCGTTTATGTTCGAAAAATACTTTAGCAACACTTTACCAATATACCCCATAATGCAAACACCTCCATTGGTAAATCAATTTAATAATTTTTATATGTTATCAATTACTTGATAATGTTATATACTTGTAAGCAAGTATCACGCACAAATGAGCTCTCCAAATATTATAGACTAAATTGTATCCCTAAGGAAGGTAATAACTTAATGAGAATATTAGTAACAGGTGGAGCAGGTTTTATAGGATCTCATATAGTAGATTTGCTCTTGGAAAAAGGACACTCAGTTGGTGTTATTGATAATCTTTCGACTGGTGTTATCAGCAATATACCTACCAATGCGAAACGATATCTAATCGATATCGCAGATCCAGAATTGGAATCAGTATTCAAGGATTTCAACCCAGAATATGTTATTCACCATGCAGCTCAAGTTAGTGTACAAGGATCATTAAACGATCCGTATACCGATGCAAAATTAAATATATTGTCAACTATATCTTTACTAAATTGCTGTAGTAAATTCCCAATCAAAAAATTCATTTATGCTTCTTCTGCAGCAGTATATGGAAAGCCGATGTATTTACCTATTGATGAAAAACATCCTATTCAACCATTGTCATATTATGGTTTATCGAAATATACTCCTGAACAATATATCAAGCTCTTTGCAGAGCAAAATAATTTTATATACACCATTCTTCGCTATGCTAATGTTTATGGTCCACGTCAGGATCCTAAAGGTGAAGGTGGCGTAGTTTCTATATTTTTCGATCAATTATTACAAAATAAAACACCTACGATATATGGACAAGGTGACCAAACCCGTGATTTTATTTATGTGAAGGATATTGCTGCCGCTAATGCAGCTGCACTAACTCTAGGCCATAATCAAACAATAAATATTTCTTCTTGTTCGGCAGTCTCGGTAACAACACTTTTTGAATCTATAAAATCATTATTTTCTAGTTCTCCATCTTTAGAAGCACGGTACGAACAAGCTAGACATGGAGATATTACTCATAGCACATTAGATAATACTATAGCCTGTAATGAGTTGCACTGGAAACCCATATATTCATTAAAAAAAGGGTTAAGTGAAACATATTACTATTACTTGTCGAATTAGATCATTAAAGCACTTAATAAAATATAAACCGCAAGCTAGTTTGACTATGCTACTTCAGTCAATTTCGCTTGCGGTTCTTTTTCCCATTGGTTCATTTTGAATCTTTAATCAACTTTAATTTCTGATTCTAAGTTGGCTAAGCCGAAACTTCTATCTCTAGCTTTTGGCATAATTTTCAGTTCTATTACATCATATCTTCTATCTAATGGAATAACCTCACCGTCTATAAGTTCAACAAACCCAAAGGAGATAAAGTAATCTCCGGGCAACAAGTTCATTTTTTGACTGAAAGTAACTATAACCTCTTCATTATTTTCTAACGGCTTGAAGTCCATCCCTTGGAAATAAGTATTGGTTCCATACACATCCAATCCCTTAACCGTTTTTACAGTCATAGCATATATCGGTCGCTCAATTTTTCTATAGGCTTTTGCCTTATATCCAATTACGTACTCATCAGAAGATGTTAATGTGACAATTCCACCGATATGATCAGTAGGATAGATAATTTTCTCGATTTTCCCTTCGTTATTACCATATCGGTATTCTTTAGATATCACAATTTCAGAACCACTATCCGCGCCTTTAAAAGTTGCGGTATTTTCCTCCGAAACCGGTTCTATTGAAGACGCTACACTTTCCTCCACCACAGATATACCCGAAAATAACACTTTTGTATATTCGTTAACAATTTCGTTAGGTTTTCCAATATTAAGAAGTTGTCCCCTATCAATTAATACGACTCTATCACAAATCTGCCTTACAGTTTGCATATCATGTGTTACTACAATAATTGTCTTTCCAGCATCTTTTAAATCCTTTATTTTCTCAAAACATTTTAATTGAAATCTACCGTCCCCCACAGCAAGAGCCTCATCAACAATTAATATTTCTGGATCAACATTTATTGAAACTGAAAAAGCAAGTCTTACATACATTCCACTAGAATATGTTTTAACTGGCTGATCAATAAAGTCACCAATATCTGCAAACTTCAAAATAGCATCCATCTTCTGTTCAATCTCTTCTCGAGTTATACCTAGAATAGATGCATTCAAATATACATTCTCTCTTCCTGTAAATTCAGGATTGAATCCACTACCAAGCTCTAGCAAAGCTGCTACCCGTCCTGAAATTTGTATATCACCAGTTGCAGGTGTCAAAGTCCCTGCTATCATTTGAAGTAATGTGCTTTTTCCAGAGCCGTTGCGGCCAATTATACCTATTGTTTCCCCTTTTTTAATGTCGAATGATAAAGTATTAAGAGCAATAAATTCTTTGTAGAAAATCTTACTTCTGAATATGAATTGCATCAAACGATCCTTCGGTTTTTCATAGACCCGGTACGTCTTTGAAACATCCTTAATCTTTACTGATATATCATTCACTTAAGTATCACCTCTATCATAGTACATCTGCAAACCCTTTTTTTGTCTTTATAAACCAGAATAAACCAAAAATGCATACCAAGAGTGCAATAATTACTTGAATTATATATACTCCAATATCGGGAATCACACCCCATATCAAAATTTTTCTAGCATCCTCTACAAAGTAAACAATTGGATTAATATAATAGAACCACTTCAAATTATTAGGAATAATATCAAGAGAATAAAATATCGGACTTAAAAGCATCAATGCTTGTACAATTATACCTATCACATGACCTATATCTCTTAGATAAACGCCTAAAGAAGATAAAAACCATGACATTCCTAGAGAGAACAATATAATTGGCAGCAATACGAATGGTAGCAATACTATTGTCCAATTAAGTGTATTCATAAATAATAAAGCAAATAGAATAATGAGTGAATAATTAATTGCTGCATTAACTAGTGCCGCACCAATAGCTACTAATGATAAAATTTCTAGTGGAAATACTACTTTCTTCACATAGTTTACATTACTTAAGATTAATGAGGGAGATTTCGATACTACTTCTGAAAATATATTAAAAGTAGCAAGACCACAAAATACAATGATAGCAAATTCAAGCTTATTAGTTTGATCGGAATGCCATCGAGATTGAAATATTTCACTAAAAACAACTGTATATACAACCAACATTAGTAGAGGTGTTAAAACAGTCCATAATAATCCAAGATATGAACCTTTGTAACGACTAAATGTTTCTCGTTTTATTAGTTGTATTATTAAATGTCTATGGACAAGTAAGTAATTCTTCATTCTTTTTAGCATCATCTTCAATACTCACATCTCCAAATAAATAAAATTTAAATTCAATACGAAATAACTATGAAATTAATGTCTGTATAAAATTTTTAATTAATTATAAACCGTCATAAATAGGTAAGCATTTATTAAACCCTATATTGATTGTTAAACCATACTTTCTTTAAAGACAAAGCCCTTTTTTCTATCAAACGCCGAGACAGAATCGATATTCGTTATCGGTAAAGCAATTATTAGCTTCGCATCTAAATACTGCAGTGAAATTGTGTAAATCCCAAAATCAATCAACCATCCAACTCTAGATATAACCGCAAAGTACGTGAATTTACTAATACTATCTCGCCACCTACATTTTTAAAACTATGCACATTTCAAAATTCGCTAAAAAAGTGCATAATATGATTCTTCCATAATCCGTGATATAAATATCTCGAATAACATTAATTGAAGACCTTACATTGTAAAAAAGAGATAAGAGCCTAATTCCAGCTACTTAATCAATAAACAATTATATTGATCATAACACTTGTTATTCATACTGGACCGGTTAGTTGCACTTATTGATGAAGCATACAGTAAATACCTGTCGCTATTAAGAAGAATACCAGTTAATCGGTCGGATATTGCTGAAAGAGAAACATTCGAGAAATGGTTTCTCAAATCAACTTTATATTCTTACAAATACAGGATACAGAAAAAAGTATGTAAGACTAGACTTTGACGTTTAAATTTCATATATGAGATTCATGTTAAATGTCCTTAGATATCATACCAAAATTTCTAACATAAAAACACTTTAATCTATTTTTTTAACGGAAAGTTATATGAATTATTCTTACTGGACAGTCAAAAGTCCTCTGAAAACAATCCTTTTAGCGATGGGATATCCTAAGGTTCTCACGCCCTAAAGGAGACCAATCGCTGAAACGGTTACAACAAATAGTGAGCCCGTTTTCATGACGATTGAACAATTACTAGTTCTGAAATTCTTTGAATCCGCGTTCCATACTTTCGGACCCTGCCTTTCCAGAATGGACACCTTCGAATGGTTGTGATCATGTCATCGGCTTCATACTTCGTTCGGATTCCCTCGGCGTTGCTAAGAAAACCTTGTTCATGAACTTACAGGATGGCTTGAAAACCATTTTCGGCTGAAATCTCTGTGGTACAAATGATCGAGCAGGGCTTTACGTCTGCCCAGACAATAGGATAAGCCTCGCTATTGCTGGATTGCTATATCATGTCCATTCCTCCGCTGGAAGCAATAGACATCATCCCTTTGTACAAATACCACTTCAAGATCGAATGCACCTGCCGAGAAATGAAGCAGGTGATCTGCGAATTTAGTTAGCAATTCTGGAGCAAGTCCATGCAAAAGCTGAAGCGGTATCTGTAGAAGGGAGAACCCCATCCGCTGGAGCATGTGATTCCAAATCTGAGAGGCAGTCATTTCATTTTCTTTTTCCTGTCGTTGTCCATTTTGGAAATTCACTTAGAAATTATTCGCTTAGTGCTTGTGAACCAACATCTTACTTTATAGAAATGAAATTTGCGAGCCACTGAGTCTGGTATTTAAATGTTGGGAAAATTAATAGGTATTTAAAACTTCAAACATATTTTTATCACGTTCGGACCATCCTTGTCTGCTTAAACGTAGATTCTCAAGGTGGCTTTCTACATTGTTGGGCGTTAAATATACACCAAAATAAGAGGGTATTTGCTTGATTTCTTTATTTAACATGCGATATAGAATAAAATTCCCCACTTTTTTCGAAAAATGAGAAAGGTCATTATAGTTGTCTGCTTGTCGCAATGAACTCATCGAGATCTCATGATAGCCTGAGAAATCCCATATAGGGTATATATCTACTAATTGTCTTTTCCAATCTTCAAACTTGCTCCATATGTCGCTCTGCCAATACGTTTCTAGAATAATCGCATGAACAGGACTAATGTAAATATATAGGTCAAGATTATGTTGTTCACATAATTCCTTTATTTTTTTGATGTACAGCATACTGTCAGAAGATACTTCTAGCTCAGTTGGAATCATCCTTAATGTATCTTGATTATTATTAGGAGAATATACATGCGTTTCATCAAAGCTGCCGTCACCTAAGTATCTGTTTTCTGTAAATTTTTTTGTTTTATTAAAGTTATCCACAACAACTTTTCCGCTATCTTTTAAAGCTTGTGCAGAAAGGAGGGTTGCAAATAGATCGTGAGTATAAAAAAAAGAGTCTAATCTTTTTTCATTAAAATTAGCATGAGGCATATATTTTTGATCGAAAACCTCAAAATCCAGTCCTAGGAAAACAGAATTTATATTTTTATCGACTTTCAATACGTATTCTAAATATTTCAAATTAATATATGGAGTAGCAGCAGAGAGTCCTATGTTATACGCCTTACTACCAGTTAGAGACTCAATTAAGGGAGGATTTAGTCGCATTGCCCTTGATGTTCCCAATACTATGGCTTCAGGCTGGTACTTTTTACTTTGAAAAGCTTTGAATAGATAGGGATCGCTATCTTTACTCTTTTGATAATTATAGCTTTTACCTGAATAGTGATAGATGCCGTAGGGATCTATCACATAATTAATAGTTGTAATAGTTAACATGATAGAGAGTGTACAAACTACAACAACAAACGTCCATTTTTTATTAGATACCACAGTTTCACCCTATTCACTAAAAGTTAAAATATAAGAATTCTGTTACCTTTGTTAAATTAATAATCGAATAGATCAAAATGATGATAATAAAAAGAGCATTTAACAAAGTGGGTTTAAACGAATTGAGTTTTTCAGAAGTGTTCTTAAAGGTTAATACAATAATAAAACTTATGATGATCATACCTAATGCACGAAATTTATCTTTTAATGGAGTAGATTCAAAAGAAAATCCAATAGTCGTAAGGAAATTTAAAAAGGGAGCTAACTGTTCAGGCAAAATAAACCCGTTTATACCAAGCAAAGCTTTGAGTAGCAAGAACGCTTGATCTACCTCTTTTATTTTGAAAAATACTAACGTGATGTTAAAATAAATAAAGGTTATTCCCCACGAAAGGAATATAGGGAGCTTTATTCTCGCTTCACTTCTTTTCCATGCTCTATAAGTAACGATGCCCGTACCAACAAGAAGTCCCCAAATAATAAAATTCCACCCTGCACCATGCCAAATTCCGCTTAATAGAAATAGTATTGTGAAGTTAATAGAAGTCTTTGCGTTGGTACTAAGTTTAATAGGCAAATGAGAATAAATATTTTTTGAGAGCAAACGACTCATTGGATTGTATACATAATCGTTTAGAAATCTGCTTAAAGTAATGTGCCAACGTGAGGCTACCTCTTGAAAGTTTGTAGATTTATAGGGGGAATTAAAGTTAATAGGTAATTTAATATTAAACAATAGCGCAATCCCTATAGCCATATCGGAATAGCCGCTAAAATCAAAATATAACTGGAAAGTAAAAGAGAGTATGACTGTCCATGCATCAAAAAAAGTAATTGAATCTAATTGTTGCAAGCCATCTAGTACAGTTAAAGATAAATTGTCAGCTAATATAACCTTTTTAAATAAGCCTATCGCAAATATAAATATTCCAAGTGCAATATTGTTGAAATTTATTTTTAGATACTTTGAATTTTGAAATTGAGGCATTACTTCATGATGATATACGATAGGACCTGCAATTAATTGAGGAAAAAAAGTAATGAATAAAGTGTAATCGATAAAAGAACTAATCTTAACTTTGCCCTTATAGCAATCAATGAGATAAGAAACTTGTTGAAATGTAAAAAAGCTGATAGCTAATGGCAGTATGATATTAAATAAAGGTATATCTGTGGAAAATACAAAATTTACATTAGCAACCATAAAGTCTAAGTATTTATAATACCCTAAGAGGCATAAGTTAAAGATAATACCTATAGTTATTAGTGCTTTACGTTTATGTAGTATAAGAAAATGCCCGACGATAAAATTTATGCTGATTGAGATAAGAATAAGTGCCAAGTAACTATAGTTCCAGAAGCCATAGAAGAACAGTGAACAAGCAACAAGCCATATTTTTGAGACTATTGGATAAGTAACAGAAGCTAATAGAAAATAACCAGCAAAAACAATAGGAAGAAACAAAAATATAAATTCGTTCGAGTTAAAGATCATAGCCTTATCCGTCCTTTAGTCTTTATATGCTTATAAATTTAACTAAGTAAGTATAGAGTATTATTGCCCATTTTAACAGTGAATAGTGTCATAATAGGCATTATTGGAAGATATAATGTAATATTCAGGTGTATAATTATAGATATTTCCATAGTTGTCACTTCATTCGACATCATCGCTTAAACACTATGCGTATATATGATATACTACTAGAAGTATTTACATTGCTTACATAGGAGAGAAATCATGGCAATCAACAATAAAAACTCTAGTAAATCTCATCCCCAGAATCTATTAAATAAACGCTCAACTATGTTTTGGATTATCAGTAGCTGCCTTATTTTCTTCTTTTTATTTATGCCATTTCAAGGTGGCTTACTTAATGGTAGTCAACCAAATTACGAGATTGATATATTATATAGTTTTATTATTGGCGCTATATTATTAATTTGTCTTGGTATTCATACCTATCAATCTCGACGCGATTCGACAGTACATACACCTTATCGCTATGTCATATGGAGCATTCCTCTTATATACGGTATCTCAATGTTTGGTGCTGTGTCTGCTCATTATTCATACATAGAATTTATGATTTGGATTTTTTACGCTATATTGTTCATGACTGCGTATCACTTGCTCCGTCAAAGCGACGGTCAACAGATAGCTTTCTACATATATATGGGATCATCTACAGTTATTGTTCTCTTTGGGATGATGAACTGGTTCGGTAATGCATCACTTTGGGGGTTACTTCCTTGGGAAGTCTATCCCGATGCAGCATGGGACAGTGGTATTGATATAAGACTAGCATCCGTCTTTCAATATGCAAATACATATGCTGCTTACTTAATTGCTTTCCTATTCGTATGCTTGTTCACAATCGTTAGTTCGAAAAATAAGTATATCGTACTTTTTGCTTCATTTATGTTTGTACCAGCATTAATTTCCTTTATCCTTACACTTTCTCGCGGTGGTTGGACTACGTTCCCAATCGTTCTACTCTTGGTGCTACCACTACTGACGTTTTCCAAGCAAATACAAGCTTTATTCCAGCTTGTACTAGCTCTAGTCGCAAGTGTTATTATGCTGCCAAGCATGAATAGTTACGGCTTACAGTTACAACAAGATCATACACAAGGTGCTGCATTGTTTGCTTGGATCATCCTGCTTGGCGGATCACTCGTCTCAGCTGTCATCGCTTTCGTATTCCAAAAATATGTTGCTACTCGTCTCGAACAAAAACTTCATTCGTTTAACAAGCGAAAATTGGTTATGTTCCTTATTCCGGTACTTGGTATAGTTGCTGGTATAGCAGGTGCGTTTCTACTGTTAGGAAACACTGGCTTTACGAATCTATTACCCGCAAGCATTGGTGATCGTATTGCAAATATTAACTTTAACCAGCACAGTGTGTTAGAACGAGGAACTTTTTACGAGGACGCACTATCAATCTGGAAAGACTACCCGATTGATGGAGCAGGTGGTGGAGCATGGCAAGCTCTGTACCAACAATATCAGAATAACCCTTACACTAGCACTCAAGTACATAGCTTTTTCATTCAGATGCTAGTAGAAGTAGGAACACTTGGCATTATAGCTCTGTTCATAACACTTGCTATTGTTTACTATTATTTCATCAAAGCTTATATTAAGAAAAATGATGATGAAAAACTTATGCCATCCATTTGGTATATTATTACTACTGCAATTTTGGTTCATAGCGTACTTGATTTCAATATGAGTTACGTCTATCTTGGTGCACTCGTGTTTTTCTCACTTGGAGCGATGTTATCATCTAGTGAAGCAAGAACATTCCAATGGCAAGAGAAAGTATTAAGCAACAATCGTAAGCTCGTAATACCAGCTATTTTCATAGTTGGAGCTGCTGTATATCTTATAATGACAATGGTTAATATATCAGGCTATCATTCCTTTAACACTGTGCAACAATCGATTCAAGATCAAAGTGCACAGCAATCGATAGCTCAATTGGATACGGCTATTAGTCGTAATGGAGATCCTGTATATGTAGATTATCAATTAGAGCTGTTAACCCGAACCTATGAATCTACACTTGAAGAGCATTATGCTTTAGAAATACAAAATATACTCGATGAGATGAGTAAGAAAGAGCCCTATTATGAAAATTTCATCTTCCGACAGCTAGAATTGAATCGACTACTAGATAAAGTTGAAGAGTCTGCTATCGTCGCTATGGATGTCATTAATAAATATCCTTGGGAAATTGATTATTATGTAGAATACTCAAACATTCAATTCCGTAGAGCTGTAGCAGCAATAGGAGAAGATGATCTACAGACTGCTAACGAGCATTTGCAATCTATTTTCGCTTTACGTGATGAAGTGACTGCCAAAATAGCAGAACTTGATCTTCTACCTGATGCTCAATTACAAGGTAGAGAATTTGGCATAACGGCTAAGCTAGCTATGCCTATTGGTCAGGCCTTTTTTGTACTCGGAGATTACTCCCAAGCAGCAAATTACTTAGTGCTTTCTTGGGATCCGGCATTTGATGACAATGATGATATCATGGCAGCTCTCTATTACTCTGCTGTGCTGCATAAACTGAATCAACCTAACGAAGATATTAACAATACTATTTTTACAGCGTTCCCTGATACACAGGAAGAGTTACGAGCAGTGCTTGATGGGTTAATTACTGCAGTGCCTATTAACAATTAACTACTATTATTTGATAAATATCAACTGGAACAACTAACTAAGATAAAGAAGTTTACGGAAGAATCCAGATTTCTTATTTATATTATTATTACAAACTGGCAAGATAATCATGAAAACTAGAATGCAGCTCGTTCCTCATCAGAGGGCGGGCTGCTTTTGTTCTTAATATTGATAGTAGTCTAGCGGAGGGGGAGTTACTCTTTTAGTGGATCAACAATCGTAAGAATATTGAAGGTGATATAGTGGAGATTATCATGCTATTCACTCTAACAACAACGTTATACAATTTTTCAAGACGCACGTACTTTTCAGGGATAAAACTAGCATAAAACTAACAGCTTTTATGCTTTAGTTTGTGCTATCATTAGGTAAAGGAAATTAGTGAATTATTTGAGGTGAATGTTCTGAATAAAAGAAAAAGCATTTTATTATCTATAATATTAGTTTTTATGATGCTGGTCCCCTCTACGACACAAGCATCTGACAAAATGTATTCCGACAGGCTGTTTACACCGACATTTACAACGAAAATAGCTGGAATCTATTTTATTGTCGATTGCTGGAACCACAGAATTATATACAGCAGGGATATTGACCAACCTATAAAAAACTGGAAAACTCTTGATGATGACATTGCTGGTCCACACTCTATTGCGGGGAATGGAACGATATTTGTCGCGGAGGATACGGGAAGAAACAGGCTGTTTGTTTATACGCTAACACCTAAAGGATTTAAAAAGACTCAAATTATAGATGGTATTGAAGGTCGACCACATCGCACAATATACGATCCAGCAACGAAGAAATTTTACGCGTTAACATCCACTTCGCAAACTATGTATATTCTTGAAGTAAAAGATGGAAAAGTTTTTATCGAGAACAAGGTGCCTTTAGAATTTTTGGAAGGTGCTTACGTTCGATCTTTTTCTATTATCAATGAAAAGATGTTTTTTGTTAGTGGACCAGGAAAAGTCTCTGTAGCGAACTATATGGATGGGAATGTATTTCTTGAAAATCAATATGATGTACCCTCAGAATTTAGTGAAATGAATGATATTAAAAAAATAGGTGATTATTACTACGTATCAATTTATGCAGAAAAAATGATACGACTTAAAGATCTATCTAATTTCAACGAGTATGAAGATATATACGATAAACTCGGATTTAAAGGTACCCCATACTACATGACTTACTTTGATGGTAAAATTTTTATAACAGAAATTGATAGCAGTTCTGGTATTAAATCATTTAGGGTGAAAGACCGCGTTGACATAATTGATATTGAAACCTTAAACGATTTTGGGCCTCCAAACAATGCAGTACTAGAAAGAAAAAGTGAAATAGCTACTTAAATTATTGAACAAGCATAGTCGAAATCGGCTGTGCTTGTTTTTATGTGTTTGTCTATATTGTAGGACCACACTACGACATACCAAGCATCCAAAGGAAGATACTCTGTTTCATGTTCAAATTGCTATAAGACACAATAACGTAAAAAATCGCCTAGCTAAAGGCGATTTTTTTCATCTACTTTTAGAAGCCATACCACATTAATCCACAATCAACGCATACACAACACCAGGTCCATGTACACCAATCGTTAGATCATTTTCAATATCTGATGAACGACTTGGCCCTGATATAAAGTGTATACCCGCAGGTAAATTCTCTCTCCCCGCTTCGTCTAACGTAATAAGCACTTCACCAAGGCGCGTAACCATTCGTGATGCAGGGATAACGATGAATAGCACCGTTGGCAACAAACTAACCGAACGCCCCTTCTCCTTCGCCGATTTCACAACCACGCTCCCCGTATAAGCGACAGCGTGATCTGCATAGACGATACCGAAGTCGGCCTGTGCTGCTTCACTTTTCCATAGCGTTTCCGCTTCGCTATTCCACACTTTTACCGTTGCATCCGGAATTAAGTTCTCCAACGACAACGCCTCCAGCTCCTGCTCATCTTGACGTACAATATGTGAAGGATTCATCTCCTTAGCCTTACTTGCAATGAAATCCGCTACCTGATCCATATCGTTACAACGCTGAACATGACCACCCACCGACAGAAAATTAACGGTGAATTGTTCGACACATTGCTCTGTAGTCCAGTTCTTCTCACTCCAAAAATCTGGAGCTCCTCTGAACGGATGTTGTGGCGCTTCTGTCATACGTGGATGTCCAAGACGTGAAGATATATTATTCATAAATTTCTGTTGCTTAGCTTTCGATTGTTCCGTTAACTGCTCTAACCACTGCTGATGCTTCTCCGAATTAGTGCCCATTGTGCTGACCGCCTTTCTTCACTGATTGCTGTTGCTCCACAGCAATGCGCTCCAAGCGTTGCTTCATTTCCTCTGTCATCACAGGTGGTTGAGACGTAAATTCACGCTCTAATTGATCCCATCGATCCCTGAACGATTCCTTCGGCAAGCTAGAAGTCACCCGATATTTATTCCAAGATTTCAATGGACCTAACTTCGTCTTAATGACGCCATTACGCACCACTAACTTTTGCCCCAACTTCCCAAGTCGCAGCACACTACCAAATCGACCTGAGTTACCCATCACGGTAGCAAAACCTTGCATACCGATACTTTCTAGCTTATTACCATGACCTGCTTCAACTTTACGACGACGCAAGTAGACAAGCATATCATGCAACGGAATTTTAACTGGACATGCCTCATAACAAGCTCCGCACAGACTAGAAGCATTAGCAATATCATCCCATTCCGCAACATTGCTCTTCAGCGATGGGGTAAGTACAGCACCGATTGGTCCGCTATACGTTCCACCATAAGCATGACCACCAATATGGCGATACACTGGACATGCATTCAAGCAAGCACCACAACGTATACAATTTAACAATTCTTGAAATTCTGGGTCTCCAAGTTGTAGAGACCGTCCATTATCTACAATAATAATATGCATTTCTTCTGGACCGTCTCCATCCTCTTGGCGCTTAGGTCCTGTAATTCCAGACATATACATCGTTAGCTTCTGCCCTGTAGCTGATCGTGGCAACAAAGTGGCCATCACTTCCAAATCTGCCCACGAAGGAATAATTCGCTCCATACCCATCAATGTAATTTGCGTTTTCGGCAGTGTCGTTACCATTCGCGCGTTACCTTCATTCTCGAACAGCACCATCGAACCTGTCTCAGCGATCGCAAAGTTACAGCCTGTCATTCCAATATCTGCTTCAAGAAATTTCTCGCGTAGCTTCTTCCGTACAAAGCCTGCTAGTACTGTCGTATCTGGTTCAAGCGTATAGCCCGCTTCTTTGCTCAATAGATCAGCAATTTGATAGCGATTTTTATGAATGGCAGGAATAACGATATGAGAAGGTGTTTCATGAGCTAACTGAATAATATATTCACCTAGATCCGTCTCAATCGTCTCGACATCAATAGATTCTAGAGCTGTATTCAAATGCAATTCTTCTGACACCATCGATTTCGACTTAACGACTGACTTTGCTTCAACCTGCTTGGCGATATCTAACGTAATTTGCACGGCTTCTGCTGCTGTATCGGCAAAATGAATATGGACACCGTTAGCACGCGCATTTTCAACAAATGTATTCAAATAATAGTCTAGGTGAGCGATCGTATGTAACCGAATTTGACGTCCTCTTTCGCGCCAATCATCCCAGTTTCCATGTTCTTCAGCTGCTGCTTTCTTACCATTGCGTAGACGCTCGGTTGTGAACTTTACCGCTTTACGCAAAAACTCATCATTCAGCGCAAGCTCCGCTCTTTCTTTAACTGTATTAAGCTTTGATGTGGGTTGACTCACCTGCTACCACTCCTTCATACAACAGTTCTGCCAAATGCATGACACGAACATTCTCACCGCGATACATGAGATTTCCTGCAATATTCATTAAGCATGCAAGGTCGAGTCCAACAAGCACCTCTGCCTCACTTTCAATGACATGATCAGCCTTCTCTGTCACCATAGCTCCAGATATATCACCCATCTTAATCGCAAATGTTCCACCAAATCCGCAACAATCTTCTGCAAAAGGTAACGGCACAAGTTCTAATCCTTCAACATGCTGCATGAGCAATAGTGGCTCTTGCTTTACTCCAAGAATCCGGGTTCCATGACAGGACGGATGATACGTTACTTTATGTGAAAATGTAGCACCTACATTTGTAACCCCCAATACATTTACGAGAAACTGGGTGAATTCGTAGGATTTCGCTCGAAGACGTTCTGCTCGCTCTAGATAAACTGGATCATTCTCAAACAACTTTGGGTAATGGTGAATCATTCCTGTACAGGATCCAGACGGCGCAATAACAAAGTCGCTATCTTCAAATGCATCTAGAATCGTAATGGCAGATTCTCGCGCTTGCTTCCAATAGCCACTATTGAAAGCGGGCTGACCACAACAGGTTTGAGCAGTTGGAAATTGAAGCTCTACACCGTAACGAGCAAGAAGTCGAGCCATTGCTTCTCCTACTCTTGGAAAGAGAGCATCACTTAAGCATGTAATAAATAGAGATACCTTCATCGTTTCACTCCTATCTTCACTAAGCTGTACACAAACCTCTTACTTCTAATAATTTGCTGACTATTTTCAAAAATAGCGCCAAGCTTCAGTTGAAGCTAGCGCTATCTATTTTTTTGGATTACTTCCCAAGTTCGCTTCATATTCGATGTCGATTAAGCTACATCAGTCAATCATCGTTATCAAAGCCTAATTAAACCGTAGTAACATGAATTTGCAGTTGACGTAATGACTGAACAAACTCCTCAGAAATAGCTATGTCAGTTACAATATCCGTTACATCAGAGAGGTCAGCGAAGCTCGTAAATGCTTGAACTCCAAATTTGCTAGAATCGGCAAGTAAAATAACTTGATCCGCCATCCCTACTATTTTTTGCTTAATACGACCTTGCAGCTCATTGGATTCGCTGATTCCTTTTTCCAAATGAACACCTTTACAGGAAACAAAAGCTTTATCCACATGATAAGCATCCAAGGAACGTTCTGCTAATGGCCCAACATAAGAAAGGCTTTTCGGTGCCAAAATACCACCAGTTGAGATGACCTCAATCTTCTCTTTGTTGGCAAGTTCTATAGCTACTTTAATGGAATTGGTTAGTACGGTCATCGGAATATCTGGCATTGAAGCTGCCATATACCATGCTGTTGTACTCGCATCAAGTATAATTCTGTCCTTAGGAGCTATAAGCTTAATTGCTTCTTGAGCAATTCGCTTCTTCTCCTCTGCCGACACGACCTCTCGCTCGAAATATGGCGTTTCAGGATGCTGTTGCTCCTTTACACTAACGGCACCGCCATGTGAACGACGTAGCCGCCCAGCTTGCTCGAGTTTATCCAAATCACGACGGATTGTTTCTTCCGTTACCTCGCATAATTCACTAAGCTCTGTAACCCGAATACTCCCTCTCTCGTTAACAAGCTGTACAATGTAATCATAACGTTCTGCAACTAGCATACCTTTACCTCTTTCTACATCTTATTCGTTCTTCTATTAAATATTGGCATCGCGTAGCAAGATCTTTTGCTGAAACTTAGTATAAGCTTCATCCCAAATTTCTGACTGTACAGGTTCATAGGTTTCAACACCAAAGGATTGATGAACAAGTTGACGCGCTTGACTTATATTTTGTAATTGTCCACTTGATATCCATTGTACTAGCATATTGCCAATCGCACTACCCTCAATTGGTCCGGCCCATACAGGTCTCCCTATAGCATTAGCCGTCCACTGGCAAAGTAGCCTATTCTGAATGCCTCCCCCAACGATATGAAGCCCAGCATAATCGTCTCCTGTTAATTGCTCCATCGTCTCTAGTGTGTAACGATATTTAAACGCTAATCCTTCAAATATTGAACGGGCATAGTTTCCAATCGATACTGGTGGGGTCTGACCAGTACGCTTACAGTATAGATCAATCTGCGCAGGCATATTACCTACTCCAAGAAATAAATCATCATCCACATCAATGAATGTTGTGAACGGCTGAGCAACTGCCGCCATTTCAACTAATTCTGCAAATGAGTGATTTTCACCTTGCTTCTCCCAAGCGAGTTTACATTGTTGAATGATCCATAAACCCATAATATTTTTCAGAAAACGGAATGTATGATCCACTCCACCTTCATTTGTAAAGTTATGATGTCTTGCTTGTTCGGTTAGATTGGGCTGATCTATTACTGTACCCATCAACGACCAAGTCCCACTGCTTAAGTAAGCAAAGTTCTCAGATTGTGCTGGAACAGCCGCAACAGCAGACGCTGTATCATGTTCAGCTGTCGCTATAACTGGAACGGAGTCAATTCCTAATTCCTCACAAAGCGATGGTTGTAACTTTCCAACGACTGTTCCTGGCTGTACAACTTCCGCAAATATCGAAGGATCAAGTCCAATCTGTTCAAGTAAATGATTATCCCAATTATCTGCTAATGGATTATACAATTGTGTTGTCGTTGCATTGGTAAATTCATTAAATTTCTGACCCGTTAGAAAATATCGAAGTAAGGAGGGAATCATAAGCAATTGTTTAGCTTCTTTAAGTGCAGAATGATTCTGCTTCTTCATCGCTACCAATTGATAAAGCGAATTAAACGACAGTAACTGAATACCTGTACGTTCATAAATTCGCTCTGCTCCGAGCTTAGCAACGACCTCTTCGAATACATCATTATTTTGCAGATCGCGATAGTGAAAAGGATTCGCTAATAACTCGCCCGCTTCATCTAAAAGTCCAAAATCTACCGCCCATGAATCGATCGCTATACTATCTAGCTTAATACCACGATGTTTTGCCTTCAACAGTGACTGCTTAATCTCATGAAATAATCGCAATATATCCCAATACAATCGTTGATTGATTTGTACCGGATCATTGGAAAACCGGTGAAGCTCTTCTAGCTCAATCTTGCCCTCATGAATACGTCCGAGCATCGCTCTTCCACTACTAGCACCGAGATCAAAAGCTAGAACATAACTCACCAGCTTGCACCACCTTTTCCACGAAGTTGAATACTTTGACTGTAGCTACTTGCTAGGTAAGCCTGCATCGGATCAACAGGTAAGCCTTGTTCTTCACGAATAGACTGCAAGAGTGGCGTTACATCAAACTCAAAAGCTTTACGAACAGCATCTTCTGCACCAAGCACATCATGACGCTCGGAAGCCGCCTCTACCTCAGCATGGTCAATTAGTAGAGCTTTTGCAAATTGGGTCTGAGCATTCAGTACAGAACGAATCATAGCTGGTATCTTTTGCTCAATATTATGTGATTGGTCAATCATGTAAGCAATATTGTTCACACATGAAGCAATAGCAGCATCAGAATCGTTAGCCGCATTAAGAATCTGATAGAATATAAGGAATAGTTCATATGGATTTGTTGTACCTACAATAAGATCATCGTCAGCGTATTTACGAGAATTGAAATGGAAACCACCTAGACGCTTCTCATCAATAAGGTACGCGACAATATGCTCAATATTGGCACCTTGAAGATGATGTCCTGTATCGACAAGCACTTCTGCTTGTGGACCTAGCTTCATCGCTAGATTATACGCCATTCCCCAATCTGCTAGATCAGTATGATAGAACGCTGGCTCAAAGCATTTATATTCAATTAGCATTCTCATCTGCGGTGTCATCGCATTATACATTTCTTGCAGAGATTCCTGCATCCAAGCTTTACGCTTGCGAATATTACCTTGACCTGGATAATTCGTACCATCAGCAAACCATAAACTTATATCTCTAGAGCCCGTTGCTTTGGCAATATCAACACACTCTAGCAAATGATCAGTAGCCCTGCGGCGAATAGCAGCATCAGCATTTGTTACACTTCCAAGCATATACTCATCATCTTGGAATAAATTCGGATTGATTGCGCCAATAGATAATCCTAGACCCTCAGCATGCGAGCGAAGATTTCCATAATCATCAACTTTATCCCATGGAATATGAATCGCTACAGAAGGTGCGATACCTGTATATTTTTGAACTTGTGCAGCATCTTCAAATTTCTCGAATGGAGTACGAGGTACGCCAACCTTTTGAAATACTTTAAAACGTGTACCTGAATCACCATAACCCCAAGATGGAGTCTCTATTTTAAAAGCTTTAAGCTTTTCTCTTACTTCATTTAAATTAATACCTCTAGCTTGCTGTTGCTCTGCAAATAATGAATAAGCACGATCTGTCATTTACATACCCTCCTGAATGATTATAGTATATATTTGCTTCATCTTAGGTGTCGTCTAAATAAGTTAGCGTTTTCACAATTGATGCGGACTAAGCTGCAGTGCAAATCATCGTTATCAAAGTCCGCTTTTTGAATTCCCTCTTACAATACAGGTTCAAAATCAAAATCGATACATGAATATCAATTAAAGTTGATTTTGGTTTCTTCGCTCGATGACTAGCGGAATTCAGAGCCCCTATTCGCTTGATATAACTCTATTATCGACCCTTACGGAAACAGATACCCTTATTTCACACTATTTACTGTATTTAGAATACTTTTAGGATAAATAACGGCTCCTATTTCCTTTACAATGCTATTAGATCCTAAAATTCACAAATAAGGTCTTTTATTTCCGTCAGGGTAAGCTTTTATGTCGTTAAGCATCGATTACTCCGTTGAACTTATAATGTTTCTACAAAAAACATACGTCGGAAGCTTATGACTGGCTTTCAATGGGGACATATTGGCCATAGACTAACCCACTTATCGTACTCACCGTGATCACAAGTGGATGTTTTGAACTACCTGTATCTTATTTTAATGGAAAAGCCATTGTAGACATTAGCGTGTTGGCAGCTTGTGTAGAATCTAATCTGCTATATTGCACAACGATAGGGATATTACTAGAAACTTCTATTGCGTAAGGCACACCATCAGGAATAAATTGCTCGCCTTTACGTAAGGAACTCGTACGAATATGATTCGTTCTTCTAGCAGCCACAACTACTTCAATATCTTCAATGGGTTCACGATCCTCAAAGAAGATCGTGATCTTAATAGAAGCTTCCTCGGAGGAAGTGTTCAATACACAAATTGACTCATGACTTAGTAACTCACCAGTACTCGTAGGTGGAATATAACCATCGGGAATGATCCAATGCTTCTCACCTGTTGCTTGAAACATAACATACACCTCCAGTATAAATCTATCAAAATCCAGAGCACAATCGATATCTATTGTACTACGTTAGTGTACCCATCGTGATCACGATGAGATGTTGTGATGTTTTGAGCTTGTGGGCCTGTGAGCTTGTGAGCTTGTGATCAAATTATTAAACTCATTGTGATCACAATGAGATGTTTTGAACTACCTTATTTAATAAACTTCAAAGAACTTACAAAGAAGCTACAAAGAACTTACCAAGAACTTTCACTGTACTTTCAATGAGGGTTCAAAAGGCGGGATTTCAGAACCAAGAAGATGGAGCGCTACTTGCGGGAGGAGGAAACGCAAGTGTACATGTTTGGTACACGCGTACCGGACTCCCCAAGTTCGCTACATATTCGACGTCGACTAAGCTACGTTAGCGTTACATCGTTATCAAAGTCCGCCTTTTGAACTTCCTTACCTGGTGAAGGCTGCTGGTACTCCTCCGTCGATGGTTAGCATACACCCCGTCGTTTTAGCTGATTTGGAAGAAGCAAAGAATGCAATTCCTTCGGCAATATCATGTGGATAAATATTAACTAACAGTGTTGTACGCTTGCGATAGTGTTCCTCTAGTTGATCTGGTTCAATGCCATATGCAGCTGCACGTTCATTACGCCAGTTACCATTCCAAATCGCAGAACCTTGCAATATTGCATCTGGTAGAATCGTATTGACGCGAATACCAAACTCTCCACCCTCAGCAGCTATACAACGAGCAAGATGAGCCTCAAGCGCTTTAACAGAGCTGTATGCTGTAACATTTTTTCCTGCATATATTGAATTTTTAGAACCGATAAATACCATATTTCCACCAAATGATTGTACTTTCATAAGCTTAAATGCTTCTCTAGCAACTAAGAAGTATCCTGTGCCTAATACATTCATATTGAGATTCCACTCTTTTAATGATGTTTCATCAAACGGGCTTGAAGTTGCTAGACCAGCATTGTTAACGATAATATCAACACCGCCATAGTTAATTGCTGTCTCAGCATAGGCAGCTTGAATTAATTCCTCGCTCGTCACATCAACTTTAACTGCCAACGCACGGTGCTCGCCGAACTGGGCATTAATATCCGCTGCTACCTTTTCCGCACCTTCAAAGTTAAGATCCGCTAACACAACATGCGCTCCTTCTTCAACTAGACGACGAGCTGTTGCACTACCGATACCACCAGCACCACCCGTAATAAATGCTACTTTACGTGAAAATTCTGCTTCTGCTGGAGCAAGAGATAATTTATATAATTCAAGTGGCCAATATTCCACATTGTAAGATTCATTTTCACTTAGTGATACAAAATTGCCTAGAGCTGTTGCCCCACGCATTACTGCAATAGCACGATGATATAGTGCACCACTTACTTGAGACATGAACCAGCTCTTACCAGTGTTAATCATTCCGATACCCGGAATTAAAATAACTCGAGGAGCCGCCTCGAACATTTTGTCGCCTTCATTTTTGTTACGTTCAAAATATGCAGCATATTGCGCTTTATAAGCCGATACACCTTCAACAAGCTTTGTTTTTAGTT
>Ga0160441_100110_pt1 | contig 96916 bp, 85 predicted proteins | sample HID1971K_E1MG_FD_108260 | JGI IMG/M metagenome (GOLD analysis project Ga0160441, IMG submission 108260) | Enriched millipede-associated microbial communities from UW Madison campus, WI, USA - HID1971K_E1 MG | ecosystem: Host-associated > Arthropoda: Insects > Digestive system > Unclassified ... | reverse complement strand
CTCGGAAAATCTTCAAGTGAAAATATCAAAGCGTTTCTCATTTACATATGTAAGTGTGACTCGCATTTCGTTTTCGTGTGTGTCTCGCAATCTCTCGCGGCGACAAGAAATAATATATCATAGATTGATTAATGAATGCAAGCTTTTTAAATAAATAATTTAAATTAATTTTATTTCTTCTATTATAATAGTCATCTCTTTGAGTATACTTTTTTCTTGTATATCTGATTACAATGTTTTCATTAACATCATCCCCTATATAAATTTTAATATATAATAACTTACGATCTTATATTATTCTATTATATTAACTTAATAGAAACCAACATCTCTTGCTTTCTGTTGCTAACTTCAACTATTCTTATTATTCTCCACCCTTCTTTTCGTGATAAAATAATTATTGTATTACATATAATAAGATCATATATAGAGCCTATGGATTCATTTAAGGAGAGGGAGAACAACCATGGAAAACTCAACACAACTTCAAGACTTACTTCCGGGTATAGATCAACATCTACCAGAGTGGGTAGAACAAAGTAAATCGTTAAGCCAATTCGGTAAGGTTGCTTCCTACATTCCAGAATTAGCAAAAGGTAATAAAGATGTTCTAGGCGTCCATATGCTTGATGCTCACGGTAATGATGTTAGCATCGGGGATATCGATACCGTATTCACATTGCAAAGCATTTCAAAAGTTTTTACCTTATTGCTCGCTTTAATGGATAACGGTGAAGAAATTGTGTTCAATAAAGTTGGAATGGAGCCGACAGGCGATAGTTTTAACTCGATGTTAAAGCTTGAGCTAGTTCAACCTGGCATTCCATTCAATCCATTAATAAACGCTGGAGCTATTGCCATCTCCTCACTGATTCGAGGTGATTCACAGCAACATAAGCTTGAACGTGTGCTTCATTTTTTCCGTGCATTAGCTCATAATGACTCCCTACAATATAATAAAAATGTGTATCAGTCAGAATTGCAATCTGCAGATCTTAATCGCTCTATGGCCTATTTCTTAAAAGATAATGGAGTCCTAGAACATAGCGTTGACGAAGTACTTGATATTTACTTTCATCATTGTTCGATTGATGTGACTTGTAAGGACTTATCTAGAATGGCATTAATTCTAGCTTACAATGGAACCGATCCTATTACCGGTGAAGAGATTGTGCCAAAACGGTATGTGCAAATTGCCAAATCATTTATGGTGACATGTGGAATGTACAATGCTTCAGGACAATTTGCTATTCAAGTTGGTCTTCCGGCAAAGAGTGGAGTAGCTGGTGGAATTCTTACGTTAGTTCAAGGTTCAATTGGGATTGGTATTATAGGTCCTGCACTGAATAGTAAAGGTAACAGCATTGCAGGAGTGGCCCTGTTAGAGAAACTATCCTCACATTATGATCTAAGCATGTTCTAAATCAAAAAGCGTCAAGGCGATAGCGTTTATTCTACCGTCTCGACGCTTTTTAACTTATACTACTTTATTCAGAATATATTGTACGTCTCTACCTAGTTTCTGTCACTATGCCTCCAATACAATCTGACCCTGCACTAACTTCCGATATAAACCATCTTCACGAAGTAACTGTTCATGTGAGCCTTCTTGCTGTAATTGACCATCTTGTAGCACAATAATTTTGTCAGCTTGACGAATCGTATTCAAACGATGGGCGATAACGAAGGAAGTTCTCCCCTTCATTAATCTTTCTAACGCTTCTTGTATTTTTATCTCTGTAACAGTATCAATACTACTCGTCGCTTCATCGAGTATAAGAATCGATGGATTAGCAATAAGTGCTCTAGCTATCGCTATCAATTGCTTCTGACCTTGACTTATTCCCGCTCCACCTAATTTCAGCTTAGTAGAATAGCCATTTTCTAACCTCATAATAAAGGAATGAGCATTCGCAAGTTTAGCTGCCTCTATGACTTGTTCAGATGTCGATTCCAATCGTCCATAACGAATATTCTCCATAATCGTCCCTTCGAATAAATACGGATCTTGCAAGACAAACGCCATATGAGATCTTAAGCTTTCACGCTTAATACTCGAAATTGGTCTACCATCAATAAGTATGCTACCACTACTAGGTTCATAAAATCTTGAAAGTAATGAGATTAGTGTTGTCTTCCCAGCACCCGTCGGACCAACAAATGCAAACGTTTCTCCTGGCTGAACGGTAAAGCTGATATTAGAAATTGTATTGCGACCTTCTTCATATTCGAAACAAACTCTATCGAATACGACACTCCCGTCAATAAGGTCAACTGTTGAAGCAGATTGCTCATCGATATTTTCATTAGGCTCATCAAGAATTTGAAATACACGTTCTGCACCAGCAATAGCGGATAATAGTGTATTCCATTGGTTAGCAAGATCATTCAGTGGTCTTGTAAATTGTCTAGCGTACTCTGCAATAATAATAATAACCCCTACCGATATCGCATCGGTCCATAATGTTAGTAACGCACCTACCCCTACAATTAATGCGAAGCTTAACGAATTTAGACCATTCATTAATTTGGGTATAAACCCTGAAATCGCTTGTGCCCAATATCCGGATAATCGAATTTTTTCATTACGTTCTTGAAATTGAGAGATCACGACATTTTCTTGTGAAAATGACTTAATAATCTTCTGACCCGATAATGTTTCTTCAACAAATCCATTCAATGCTCCGAGATTACGTTGCTGTACTCTGAACAATCTACTTGTTCTACCCGATATCCAGCGCATTCCATAGAACATCAAAGGTATAACGCAAAATGTAAGCAGTGTAAGAATGGGACTTAATAGCAACATCACGACTATAATACCGCCAAGCATTAGTGTACTCGAACATATTTGAATAAATGAGCTATTCATAGATGAACTTATATTATCAATATCGTTTGTAGCACGACTCATTAGATCGCCTTGCTGTCGTTTTGTGAAAAAAGGTATTGGCAACCGATGAAATTGACGAAATAGATCAAGGCGCATTCGATATACCGTCTGTTGTGAGATTGTAATCATCCATATATTTTGTAGCCAATTGACTAGTGCATGTAATCCATACACACACGCCATAATAACGAGAATGTATTGAATACCATCTTTGTTATCCATAATATAATGATCAATCGTATAGCCGACAAGATATGGTCCTAATAAAGAGAAAGCCGTAGAGAGTACGATCATGATCAATACAGAAATCAACTTTGCTCGATACGTAGCAAGATAGCCCCATATTCGGCGTAATGTCGCTGGCAATTGATCAGGTCTTTTTACCTTCATTGGTGCTCGACCTGGAGCTCCACCTAATCCGAAACCTTTCATTTTTATATCCTTGGCATCTGGAATATCCCCTTCTTCTCTAGCTAGAAGAGAGGATGGAGTCTCATATTGAAATGGAATTATTAATTGTTGTTTCCAGTGTCTAAACTTCATCTTCCACTTATCAGCTGTGCTGAACTGATGCTCTGACATGAATCATTCCTCCTATCTACCGATTGAGATTGATAGATCTTCTGATACAATGATGAGCAAGTTAATAATTCTTCATGCCGTCCTTGTGCAATAACCCTTCCATCATCAATAATTAGAATTCGATCTGCCATTGCTGTGGAACTCATTTTCTGTGTGACGAGTAATATCGTACAATGTAATTGTCGAATTGCCGTTAGCAATTTATTTTCAGTTTCCACGTCTAGTGCACTAGTACAATCATCTAATAATAAAATTTGTGGCTTGCGCACTAATGCTCTTGCAATACTCATCCTCTGTTTCTGTCCTCCAGAAAGATTCACACCCTTCTGTCCAATAAGCGTATCGTACCCTTGCGGTAATTTCATTATCGTCTCATGTATTTGTGCCATTTGCGCAGCATGAATAACCTCATCCATCGTGGCATCTCTTTTTCCCCATCTAATATTTTCAGTAACTGTTCCTGTGAAGAGCAGCACCTCTTGTGGTACATATCCAATATTAGAGCGAAGTTGGTGGAATGAATAATCGGTAATAAGCCCATGATCAACCGTAATGAACCCTTGATTCACCTCATACATCCGAGGGATCAATTGTAGTAAACTAGATTTACCTGACCCTGTAGAACCCATGATGGCAAGCATCTCACCTTGAGCAACTTCGAAGGTAATATCCTGTAATGTCTTAAGCTCAGAATTTGGATATGAGAAATTAACGTGTGAAAAGTTAATATGTCCTGCCATTTTATGAATAGGTTCCTTATGTTCATCATCTTTATCAGTACGAACATTATCAGACTCAGCAACTCGAAACACTTCATCAATCCGATCCATCGACGCCGCAGCACGCGAAATATTAGTAACAATCATTGCAATCATCGATAATGCACCAGATATCCGCATTGCATAATTGACAATAGCAACGATGTCTCCAACAGTTACAAGCTTTCCAGCAGTTATTTGTTCTCTCGCTACCCATATAACTAGTAAAATACAACCGTTAACTAGAATAAGTACAATCGGCATCGTAAGTTCAGCTAATCGTAATGTTGCAATCGTACGATCTCTTAGTTGCTGGTTGTGTTGCTCGAACCTACTATTTTCATGATCCATTCTCACAAATACACGAATTAATCGAATACTCATTAAACTCTGCTGCATCACACGATTTACATGATCGAGCTTATCCTGCACCAATCTGAACAATTTGTTGTTACGAATCATTACCCAGCCAAGAAAAACTGCTAATATCGGAAAAGCAATGAGTAGATATATGGCAAGTGATGGGTTAATAATAAATGCCATCAACATACAACCAAATACAAGTAATGGTGCCCGCAGCATAATGCGCATCCCCATAAATACAGCATTTTGTACCTGGGTAACGTCATTCGTCATCCTTGTCATAAGTGACGCCTCTTGAAAGTGACTGAATGTATGGAAGCTCATCTTTTGTACACATTTATATAACGATTGCCTAATATCAAATCCAAAGTTTTGACTAACATGTGCAGAGTAGAATGAACTAATAATTCCGATGATAAATGCGAGCAGTGTCGTCCCGAGTAATATACTACCCCAAAGTAACATAGCTTTCATATTGCCAGCAATAATACCATCATCAATAATTTTTGACATCATAAACGGCTGAAATACTTCAATTAGTAATTCAATTAACATCATACTAATAGCAATACTAACAAAAAATTTATATGTACGAAGATAACCTATAAACGTACGCATTGTAGATACTCCTCTCTGAAGTTAGTGTGATAACAAAGAGTTGCAGATAGCTTGGTCGACATTAGAAAAGTAACATTACGATAGTAATATTATCCATTTATAACTCTATTATAACGAGTGAAAATGGAAAGTCGAATAGTTTTTTATATTTCTAAATATCTTAAGTTAGAGATATGAGAGAACAAAACACTTCTTACTCATAGAAGGTTTTGAATGAAATATCTCGACTATAATTGCCGAATCCTTTGCCGAACAGTGTTAAACCCCCAACATGTGCAGCGTCTTCTCGAACACCTAGTACTAAGCTCCATACCTGACGATCAATAACAATATCATCTATCGTAATTTGAGATAATTTCTGACCGTCTACCCAAGTGCCCGATTCATCAACGCGAATTACTTTAAGTAAACCATATTGGTTAACAGGATCTCCCCACCATGAAGGTGAAAATCTACCTCGTATAGCGCCATAGTCACCTGGACTTGTCCATACACCAATGTCAGCACCGTTAATTTGGAAAAAGATATCTGAAGGCCAATTCTCATTGTAGCCCGGCGCTTCTGAGCCTAATTCTATTGTTATCTCGATCGCTAAAAGCTTCTGGCTCGGCAATAAATAGTTAGGTAGCTTGTAATCTAGATAACCGTGACCGAACCATAGAATTCCTGCATTCATCCGTTCAGGGGTATAGAAGTAGCGAGGATCATCAAATTGCCCAATGACACGTTCAGGCGTAGATAAACCACAAGTAGGATGTACTTCAAATTCAGTATAATGTCCAATTGGAATAAGGACTTCATGATATCGAGTTGAGATTGGTTCAATGGAAGGCAATTCTATATTAATATTGGAATGTGCCAGCGTGCACATCTTATGTGTACCCCCATCTTTACGAATCATCTGTGTCGTAACTAAGCCAGCTTTCTCAAGCTTTTTCACATGCATCGTAATAATTGCACTACTAAGCTGCAGGGATGATGCTAGTTGTTTCACATTCATCGATTGATTGGCAAGTATATTGATGATTTCCAGGCGAACCTCACTTGCAAGCGCTTCATATAGAGGTAGCCATTTGGCATCGGTATTCGCTTCAATCATTTTTCTCATCCTTCCAATACTTACTGATCATATGCTTCAATCATTTACTTACTATTCATGTTTTTATCACTAACTACACATTACAGTTAACAAGACCACTTGTAAATAGTATACACGACAAGAAAATAACCAGTGCATGCACTGGTTATATCGCGTATACTTGATCTTTCTGTTCGTGCTTTCCACGTTGCAGAATACGATCTAATATTAATTTCTCAAAATATATAAAATCATTATTACGTTCGCGAGGTCTAGCTAACGTAATATTCACATCAAATGCTATTTGCCCTTCTTCTATAAGAATGACACGATCAGCTAATGCTACTGCTTCGTCCACATCATGCGTAACAAGCACTGTTGTGAATTGTTGCTCTAACCATAGATTTTCAATAAGATTTTGCATGTCAATTCTTGTTAATGCATCAAGTGCTCCAAGTGGCTCATCAAGAAGCAATAATCTTGGAGAGGATACTAAAGCTCTTGCAAGCGAAACGCGTTGACGTTGCCCACCAGACAAAACACTTGGCCATTCTTGTGCATGATCGCTTAAGCCCACTTGCGAAAGAGAATCTAAAGCTTGCTCGTAATTTCGAGACTTCATTCCAATCTGAACGTTTTCTACCGTTCGTTTCCATGGCAGCAATCTCGCTTCTTGAAATAACATTCTCGTATCCTCACGAATACTATCAATTGAAAATCCATCTAATAATGCTTCACCAGTAGATGGAGTCTCAAGACCAGCAAGTAATCTCAGCAGTGTACTTTTACCGCATCCGCTTCTCCCTACAATTGCAAGGAATTTCCCTGCCTCAATCTCAAAATCAATTCCTTTCAGGACTTGCTTATCTCCAAAATTTTTGTATACATTATCGACTACGAGTCTTGCTCCAGTTATTTTCTTACTCATCGTTAGCATCTCTCCTTTCAAGATTGCTTTGAATAGCTAGGATGCCATTGTAATAACTTCCTCTCTAATGCTTTGGCAATAGAATCAGATAACTTACCAAGGATAGCGTATATTATGATAGCTAGCACAACGATATCTAGTCTCATAAATTCGCGTGCATTCATAGCCATATACCCGATACCTGAATTAGATGAAATCGTCTCTGATACGATTAGCGTAAGCCACATAAACCCTAGTGCATAACGAACACCTACTAGAATCGATGAAACTGCACCTGGAAAGATAACATCACGGTACAATTCCTTACCTTGCAAACGATAAACTTTAGCCATCTCTATAAGTCCTGGATCAATGGACCGAATACCATGTAAGGTATTCATATAGATAGGGAAGAAAACACCCAATACGACAAGAGAGATTTTCGCTGTCTCACCGATTCCGAACCATATAATAACAAGTGGAATGAGAGCAAGATGTGGTACATTACGTATCATCTGTATCGAGCTATCTAATAGTCTATTGGAAGTTTGTGAAAGACCATTGAGAACACCAAGGAAAAATCCAATGGCGCCACCTATTCCAAATCCGATAAGAGCACGTATTGTACTACTCCATATATAACCAAATAATTCACCTGAAATCGTAAGCTTAACCGCTGCCTGTGCAACCGCTAGCGGAGTTGGTAATATTCTCGTTGAAATCAATCCGAGCTGTCCAAGAAATTGCCAGACAATAATAATTAGTATTGGAATAATGGCAGGTGCAATTGAACTATCTATTAATTTGCGAAACCATTTCATATGATGTACCTCCACAAGCAACAGACTAGATTTTCAAAAACTTATTGTAGGCGACAATTTCGCCATCTGCTTTAATGCTGGATACTGCCTCGCCACCACGCTGTGGGTTAACAGGTAATAGCGGGAATAACAATTCTGCTACACGATATGATTCTTCAAGATGCGAATAACCAGACAAGATGAAAGATTCAATACCGAGATCAGCGTATTCCTGAATGCGATCAGCTACAGTTTGCGGATCACCAACAAGTGCTGTCCCCGCACCACCACGTACAAGACCGATACCAGACCATAAATTAGGAGAGATTTCTAACGCTGAACGATCTCCTTTGTGAAGCTCACTCATTCTACGTTGCCCTACTGAATCATAGCGAGCTAATATACGCTGTGCTTCTTCAATCGTCTCATCATCGAGATATGAAATTAACTTATTGGCTGCTTCCCAAGCTTCATCATTTGTCTCACGTACAATAATGTGTAGACGAATTCCAAATTTCACTGTTGTACCACGTTCCTCTGCTAAGGCACGAACGGCTGCTATTTTCTTCGCAACTTCCGAGGGTGGCTCACCCCATGTTAGATAGTAATCCACATGATCCGCTGCTATTTGCAGTGCAGCGGGAGAAGACCCACCAAAATATAGTGGCGGATATGGCTGTTGCAGCGCTGGGAGCAACACTTCACCTTCTGTAATCTTTAGATGTTTGCCTTCAAAATCTACGGCTTTACCTTGTACTAACTCTCTCCATAAACTTAGAAACTCATCTGTTTGTTCATAGCGTTCCGTATGATCTAGAAAAACGCCATCTCCTGCAAGTTCATGTGGATCTCCGCCTGTTACAATATTTACAAGCAATCTTCCATCAGAAAACCGATCAAATGTAGAAGCCATTCGTGCAGCAAGAGTTGGACTCATTAGACCTGGACGAATTGCCACAAGAAATTTTAGATTTTTCGTCACGGGAATTAGTGATGAGGCTGTGATCCAAGCATCTTCGCATGCTTTTCCAGTAGGAAGCAAGACACCTTGAAATCCTAACGTATCAGCAGCTTGAGCAACTTGACGTACATAGTCATAATCAATCGCTCTAGCACCCTTTGACGTACCAAGATATTTACTATCTCCATGCAATGGAATAAACCATAATATATCCATATCAATCTGCCTCCTATAATAAAAAATGCTATTTCAATGTAGCTTCGCTAACATTAATGGCTTCTGGTATTAGCTTTAATTCAAAGAATGTATCTGCAATACTTTGTTGTGCTGCAATGGTATCATCACTAATCGGAATAACACCCCAACTACGATGTGATAATGCTTGCACCAACGAAGGCTCATCGATTCCTAATGCAGGTGAAAGTAACTTCGCAACTTCAGCTTGATTATTTTGTGCCCACTGATCCACTTCATCAATTTGATCCAAAATAACTTTGATGACATCATCATGCACATTAGCAAAATCGCGTGATGCCAAATATATTTCATAATTCTTTACTAATCCTTCTCCATCAACAAGCACTCTCGCTTCGGTCGCAAGTTGAGCCGCAGAATAGAACGGCTCCCATATTACCCAAGCATCAACGTTGCCACTTTCGAATGCGGCTCTTGCATCAGCTGGCGGTAGAAATACAACTTCGATATCAGAATAATTTACGCCTTCACTCTCCAAATATTTCACTAATAAATAATGAACATTAGATCCTTTATTAAGTGCAACTTTTTTATCAACTAGATCTTTTGCAGTTTGAATGGTGGAATCTTTAGGAACAAGAATACTTTCTGCTTTCGGACTTTCATTAGAATGAGCTAGGTATACAAGAGGTGCACCCGCTGCTTGAGCAAATATCGGTGGAGCTTCTCCTGTATGACCAAAGTCAATACTGCCTACATTCAACGCTTCTAACAATTGCGGGCCACCTGGAAATTCTATCCATTCCACCGAATATTTCAGTTCAGCAAGCTTTTCTTCTAAACCACCGCGCTCCTTCAAAATATTAACCGATGCATATTTCTGATAACCAATACGCACAACTTTATCTCCGTTTGACTTTCCTTCACTATTACCACAAGCAGCGATTACCACCATCGTCATAATCATTACGATACTCATTAACGTTTTCCAATTCATAAAACTAATACGTTTGCTCCCCATCTCATTCACTACCTCTCATTATCAATTCATCTATTTCCTACCTGTTTACTTGTATATTACAAAAAATTACCATTCAATGAATTACGCTGTCAATGGGCTGATGAATATTGAGTATGAATGAGGATCAATGAGGAAAATGAGGACCTTTATATTGCTTTCTACTACTTTTTCCAGTATTATGAAGTAAATTATAATTCCAACTATTCAGGTGTGATTAATATAAATTCGATTGGAGTGATGGCATTGACCAACGGGCCTTTTCAATATATAACGATTCATGAAGCAATGAATCTGTTAGGAGTAAGTCGTGCTACAATAGACCGCTGGCGCAAAGAAAAGTCTTTGCCATATATCAAAATAGGAAAAGAAATACTATTTGATCCAGAGCAAATTCAAGATTGGATTGTCAGTCATCATTCCCAGCAGCCACATACTCACACTTCTAATGACCTCTCTGTCCCCACTATCATAACCATCGGTTATCAAACTGGTTCTGCACAACTATGGAGTCCACTCGTCATGAAACAACTAGCATTTTTTGAGCAAGAATTAGAGATAACATTTCCAAAGCGTCACTTTGAACTCCGTTGGGTCAATGCTCCTAATGGCATGGAACTTGTTGAAGAACTAATCGCAGGTCGTGTGCATATTGCCTCGGTAGGTGATTATCCAATCTCAGCAAGTTGGGGTTTAAGTCAAGTACTACCTCGGTTTAAACCCATTTTTCTTGCATTTGATGGAAAATCCACTAGTAACAATGGAATCTCTCTTGTTGTACCAACTGGTTCCAAAATGAATTATATAGATCAATTGAAAGATGAAATTTTCTCCGCTGTCAGTGGTTCCAGCTCAGCCTATCGGCTAGACCTATGGAAAAACCAGCATAGCATTCAATCCGAGACCATTGTCCATCGCAACATGGGCGATTGCCTTAATGATATCGTTGGAAGACATATTGGAGCTAGTATGCTTTGGGAGCCTTATCTAAGCTGGTCACAGCATATAGGTGCAGGCCAACGAATTAATGGCGAAGGAATTAACTCGGACTATCTAACTGGACTAATCGCTGATCAGCAATGGGTAAGTCAGAACGAAGATATTGTCATCTGCTATTTGAAGGCTCATCTACGTGCTCATCAATATATTCGCCAGCAAAGTGACCAAGCAGCAGCCCTAATTAAAAATGCGAGCGGATTTCCTGTAGAAGTTGTCTATCAAGCACTGACACATATTCACTGGGATGCATCCATCTACCAAAAAGATGTGCAAACATTATTGGGTATGAAGCAAAGTCTTGCACCGTTGTCTCTGACTCCGTATCAAGGTGAACAACAACGCATTAATTTTAGAAGCCAATATTTACAACAAGCTGTTGAATCATTAAAACTTCCACGATTGCCTGATTTCCCGCTACTTGGTGATTGGTCGAAAGATCTTATGTATTAACACTTACCTAAAAAAGTGTTGACATTATTTTGATATTCAGCATAGAATATGGTCAAACAATATAAAAAGATTCAACCAGTTAACTGGAGAATCACAATAACTCTACCTTTTCGTAAAGGTGATGTTATTGTGATTTTTTTTATGATAATTTCCGAGTTTTCTTATTGGATAAGTTAAATATAAAGGAGTGGTCGTTCGATGAAATTATTTTGGTTTATCCCAACTTATGGAGATGGAAGATATATTGGCTCAACAGTTGGAGCTCGTCACACATCTATTGATTACTACAAGCAGGTCGCTGTCGCAGCAGATCATCTAGGCTATGAAGGAGTACTATTACCGACAGGAAGATCTTGTGAAGATGCATGGATTACAGCATCTTTTCTAGCAGAAGCAACACGGAACTTGAAGTTTCTTGTGGCGTTGCGACCTGGTATTATTTCTCCAACCTTTGCAGCAAGAATGGCCGCCTCATTCGACCGTCATTCCAAAGGAAGATTATTAATTAATGTGGTCGCTGGTGGAGACTTGGCTGAATTAGAAGCCGATGGTTTATCTTTAGATCATGATCAACGATATGAATTAACAGACGAATTCCTTACGGTATGGCGTGGTTTACTAGCTGGTGGCCAGATTAATCATGACGGTACGTATTTGCATATTAAAGAAGCTTCTAACTTCTACACTCCTCTTCAATTTCCTCATCCTCCACTTTATTTCGGCGGTTCTTCACCCGCTGGAGTTGAAGTAGCAGCTAACCATGCAGATGTATACCTAACGTGGGGCGAACCGATTGAGCAGATCAAAGAAAAAATCGCAACTGTTCGCGGGGCATATGCAAAGGTTGGTAGATCAGTAAGTTTCGGTATCAGGCTACATGTAATTGTGCGTACAACAGAAGAAGAAGCATGGGCAGCAGCCGATGAATTGATCTCTCATCTTGATCAAGAGGCAATAGATAAAGCTCAAGCGATCTATGCTCGAATGGATTCACATGGACAGAAGCGGATGAGCCAGTTACACGATGGGGATCGAAGTAATCTCATTATTGAACCTAATCTATGGGCAGGCATCGGATTGGTTCGTGGTGGTGCGGGAACTGCACTAGTTGGTTCAGCTAAGCAAGTCGCTACTAAGATGAAAGAGTATGAAGCCCTTGGTATTGAAACATTCATCTTGAGTGGTTATCCACATCTAGAAGAATCATATCGGGTAGCAGAGTTATTGTTTCCATTACTTCAAACCAACGAGACACAACAATTATTACAAGGTAGCGGTGAAATGATCGCCTATCATTACTCGCCCTCTACATCGTAAGAAATGGGGAGAATTCAGATGAAACGTACGCCTATTGCTACTTGGCTCATATCTACTTTATCTGTCTTATTCGTTGTATTGATCTGGTGGATACTCTCCGCCAATCACGTATTGAATGAGTTATTTATGCCTTCACCTCAAAAAGTATGGAGTGCGTTAACTTCCATGTGGAGTAATGGTTACAAAGGTATCTCACTTGGTACACATCTCCTCGATAGTTTAACTCGACTTGCATTAGCCTTTAGTATCGCGTTACTTACAGCGATTCCTCTAGGATTGTTAAGTGGTAAAATCAGCTGGATTCGTGCAATTCTCTACCCTTTCGTAGAATTCTATCGCCCTTTACCTCCATTAGCCTACTACACATTACTCGTTCTATGGTTCGGAATCGACAATACCTCGAAAGTTATTCTATTATTTCTAGCATCATTTGCACCGTTATATATTGCCGTAGTTGCTGGAGTTGGGCGTATACCAGAAGATCGAATTCTTGGTGCAACATCGCTCGGAGCAAATAAAACACAACTCTTCCTCTATGTCATGCTGCCATCGATTCTACCTGAGCTTTTTATTGGATTACGTACATCTATCGGAATTATGTATACAACACTCGTTGCAGCAGAGATGGTTGCTGCTATCTCAGGAATTGGTTGGGTCGTTCTTGATGCAAGTAAATTTTTACGTAGTGATATTGTCATTGCTGGTATTATCATCATGGGAATTATTGCTGTAGCGATAGATGTTGGTCTTCGCTTACTAGAAAAACGGATTGTGCCATGGTATGGAAAAGAATAAAACTATAAATTATTGGAGTGATATATGATGAAAAACAAGAGGTCAATTTTTAAGAGCATTACAATTACATTAATTGCGTTGCTACTATTAAGTGCATGCAGTCAAGGGAAAGACAGCGGAAAAGATAACAAGAGTTATCCTAAAGAAGTAACGATTGGCTATCAAGTGATTCCGAATGCTGAATTACTCGTCAAAACATTAGGTCTAGCTGAGAAGAAATTCCCTGAGGTATCAATTAGATGGGTTCAATTCGACTCAGGTCGAGATGTCAATACTGCAATAGCTTCAGGCTCAATTGATTTTGGTCTTGCTGGTTCTGTCCCCGTATCGATTGGTGTATCTAGTAAATTAGAGTATTACGTCTACTTCTTACATGATATTATCGGAGAAAATGAAGCACTTGCGATTCGAAATGACGCTGGCATTGCAGTAATTCAAGACTTAGTAGGTAAAAAGATCGCTGTTCCATTTGGTTCTACCGCTCATTTCAGCGTATTATCTGCACTTGCTAATTCCGGTATCGCACAGGATCAAGTGACGGTACTTGATCTTCAACCACCAGATATTCTTGCTGCATGGCAACGCAAAGACATTGATGCCGCTTTTGTATGGCAACCTACTTTAGCCAAATTAGTAGAAGATAACGGTTCACTTCTCTTATCCGCTAAAGATCTAGCAGCGCAAGGTGCAATTACTTCAGATACAGGTATAGTAAGTAAAAAATTCGCAGATCAATATCCAACATTCGTAAAAGATTATGTTGCAGTTTTAGATGAAGCGATAGAATTATATCGTACGAAACCAGACGAAGCAGCTAAAGCTCTAGCACCATTACTTAGCGCTACTGAGGAGGATAGTCTAGCGCAAATGAATGAGCTAGTATGGCTAACTTCTAAAGAACAACAAGATGAGCAATATCTTGGCAAAGGTGCAGGTAGTGGCTTCGGAAAAGTATTGAAAGCAACTGGAGATTTCCTTGTCGAGCAAGGTACGATTGAAAGTTCACCAGAGTTATCGGATTATGAAAAAGCAATTTATGTCGCTGGAATTGAACAATAAATTATAGGAGGCATATGTATGGGGGTTACAGCACAATTTATAGCTACACAGCTTGATCAACAGCCTGTCGTTGCCATCGAGTTAGATGAAGTCGCTTTACGCTATGGCACAGGAACGAAGTTACGAGAAATTATTCATCCGCTAAAACTATCTATTGAGGAAGGTTCATTCGTTTGTGTGCTTGGTCCATCAGGTTGTGGAAAAACATCACTATTGCGGATGCTTGCAGGCTACTTGTCACCTACCGAGGGTAATATCGAGTTATTCGGTAAGACACATGTAAAGCCAGGACCCCAGATCGGGGTAGTGTTCCAACATAGCAATCTATTTCCATGGCTAACCGTTCAAAGCAATGTTGCATTTGGCTTGAAGATGGCAGGAATTTCGAGGACGGAACGTAAGCGACTTACGCAACATATTTTGGAACAAGTAGGGTTAGCTCATGCTTCTGAATTATATCCGCATCAACTTTCAGGAGGGATGAAACAACGAGTCGCCCTAGCTCGTACACTCATTACCGAGCCGTCGATTCTGCTGATGGATGAACCATTTGCAGCATTAGATGCGATTACTAGAGAAACATTGCAACTTCAACTGAAGGATTTATGGCGTAATCAGAAGAGAACGATTTTCTTCATCACTCATGATGTTGACGAAGCTTTACTTCTCGGCACTCGCATTATTGTGCTTAGTCCATCACCTGGTCGAATCAAAGAAGATATCCATAACACGGTGCATAACCCTCTAAGTTCTGCAAGCGGTAGACAGTCTACTCCGTATGCAGCACTGCGTGAGAGGTTGGTTGCTTCATTGAAAGTGTAATCGAAAACTGCCTTACTTCTCGTTATGATACGGGAAATAAGGCAGTTTTTATTGTTTAGAGGAGTCATTATAATCATTTTATTAGAGCCTCTGTAGATGTTAGGAACTATGAACGCTTCATTCTACTTTGCAATACTGCTATACTATTGAAGTAGCTAAAAAGATTGGGGTAATTATAATGGAAACTAAAGTTCAAGAAATTGCAGAGTGGATGTTACAAGAGGTTAAAGAAGTTGGTACACTGCATCAGGAAGTAGCAGTTGCATATATTGTCCAAAACTACGGTGAACAGTATTTGTATGTTAATGAAAATGGAAATCAATCGATAGATAAAGACGTTAAGAAACTTTTCAAGAAAATGCATGGCGGACGAGCAGCATGGGATAGAGACGGATTCTTCTGGGCTTGGACTTAATTGGATATAGTGTTTATTGTAACAAAAAGACTCCTCAAGCTTGGTACCTTGAGGAGTCTATCTGTCATCAGTTTTTTACTTATCTTTTGTTGTTTTTCTAAGTAAAAGATCCGCTCCACTATATAGCAATGCAGCGACGCAAAATAAAATAATAGACGTACTTACATCTAATCCATATCCAGTAACGAAATAGTTATCAAAATCTCCGTATAATAATTGAAAGATCCATAGTCCACTTGCCCCACCTGCAACGGTGTATATAACTGTTTTTAAGATATTAGAACGTACTAGCCAATGGAGCAGTAATGTTAACGGGAAAAATGTAATTGGATAAACAATTAGAATTCCGATGAATTCTATAAAAATGATAACAAAGCCCAGATTGCTTAGTCCATAATATTCGGTAGTCGTAATTTTATTGCCTTCAAGCAGTTCCAGCCCTAAAACTGCTAGAGTGAATACGAAACAAAACACTATCCATAACAGTATATGATGCTTCAAAAATTTCATAGTAGGTTCACTCATTTACTGCACCTCATCAGAACCAACGATAAATGATATTGACGTATTGAAACCATAAGTGGGTTCTGATTCCTGTCCATGGATATTAAAGCTCGCAACAGCTGTTATCGTATACTCTCCTTGTGGAAGCTGATTATCTTGCAGATCTTTAGCAAAAGCGACATATTCCTCGCCATCCTCAGAAGAATAACCTCCACTAAAAGAGTATTTATATTGGATGGGTTCGTTACGCATTAAGTGAGTAACGATATATGGTTCATTCATCGATCCTCCAATATCAATTTTTCTCGTGTGCTCCATTATATTAAAGCCCACAGGGTACATTGCATGACCAATCTCCACTTCATCTAGTTCACCAATGTATGTAAGTTCAGCATATACATCGATGAGTTCATTGACTGCATACTGTGCTTTTTTCGTATAAATAGCGAGTTCAAAATCGCCCTCGATCACTTTTCTCTCGAGATCTAGTTCTTCCTTATTAAGGACAGTCGATGTAGCTGGATTTGTTGTATTCTGCTGCTGGACTTCACCACAAGCTGTAAGCAATAGCGTGAAAATAACTATCATCACAAGCTTTTTCATAATAATAACGCCCCTCTCTTTTTAACTTTGTTAAATAAATAGACGAGGGACGTTCAATATAGGTTGCTGAAATTAATATTATACAGTAATCGGGATGAATTTTGCTCTCTCATTAGGTGTTTTATTAGGTCCATGCAAAGCAAGCATCGTTACACCCTCAAACGTTGTAAAAATCATCCCGTGACCACCATCTTCAGAGTAGATAGGCTCAGGTCTATGTATCCATGGACCTGTTACTTCACCAGATAGTGACTTTGCTAGTCCTTGAGCATATTTTTGATCGATAAAGCTCGCCCATAGCATACATAACTCTCCCGCTTCATTTTTGAACATATATGAACCATCCGTCACATAGTTTTGTGCAAACTTCACGCGGTCATGTTTGAATGAGGTCGGCCACTTAGCTTCAGATGCTTTAAATAATAGCTGGGGCTCACTTACAGCCTTACTTAAATCATGGCTTAATTGAATAATACAAACCTCTCCGTCTCCTACTTGCTGCCATTCATGACAAAATACCATCCATGGAATTCCGTGGTCATCTACATATAATGAGCCATCGAGACAACACCATTCCTTTGGTGTCACAACCCCATTACTATGCAATAGAAAAGGACCATATAGAGAATCACTCTTTAGAACTGCTGTACCTAATAAATCATTTTCTCGTCTGCGGAATGTAGCGAACATATAGAAAGCACCATCATATTCATATACTTCCGGTGCCCAAAAATTTTTATCAGCGATGAAGCCTTCATAGTTGCGGAAAACCTCAAACGGACCTTCCCAATCCACTAAGTTAGGACTACAGTACATTTCGAAGCCATTGCCATCCTGCCATATATTTTTATCTGTTGAGCCGTACATATAGTATTTCCCCTCTTGCGGTCTCGGCACAATAAATGGATCTCGAATTTGAATATCTGAAAGTTTCATTAGCCATCTCCTCTCTTCTAACCTCTCTTTATATTAGTAGGTAGGCGTAACTACACCTGGTTGATGAATACAATGCCACTGATCCTCTGACAATATCCACTCCTCATTACCACGAATAGCAACATTATATTTACGATCTTGGGAAACAACTTCACCGGAGATCGTACCATATTGCATACCGATCAAGCTAACAAGCTCCCCTTCAACATTTAGCACAGCTCGAAGGCCTGATGGGAAAGCTAAGATTTGCTTGTCATCTTGCCATATCTCACAAGTTCCTTCTTCATTAAGAAACTCATAGCTGTGACCTTTCACTGTGCGTCGATAAACGAGATTTCCAGTAATAGACTCCCCATGATCTGAATCATATGGCAGCACTCCAGTAAACCATATCGTCTGTTCCTTAGTCGGTAAAATCCCTGAAAGTCTCTCAACAAAATCAAGGACACACAATATTGCTGGGGAGTATATTTCAGTAAACCCTTCCGCTCCAGTCCACGGGCTTATCGTTTGCGAAAACTTCTTCATTCTTGTCATCGCCGCAACAATAGGCTGAATCGTCCATAGTTGCTCTACATAACGCTTATGATATTCGAATGCATGAGCTGCTCGAATAATAGCCAAAAAATTACTCGGACCTGCCCAGCTGTTATAGCTAATTTGCTGATCAAATCTTGGATCGTCTAGCGCTATAGCAGGGAAAGGATACTTTGCAAAAAACTTTCGAGTATTAAGTAAATATTTACTGAGCATTCTCGCGAACATCTCATCATCAACAACTTCACATGCTAATACTCGTAACAATACATCAGATTGCACACGTACAAATTGACCTTGTCTATCCACATCATAGAAGAAATCATCTACTGCATCATAACAATGCGTAAATAATGCTTGTCTTGTCAGCTCGGCTTGCACTTTCCAAGCGACTGCTTCATCATGCTTCCCTAACTCTTCCGCTATCTTTGCTAAGTACTTACGTTGACAATATACATTCGCTGTAAGATCAGGCGCAAGAAATGGAAGTATTGGTGAATACGGATTGCATTTCGTAGCATCATTGTGATGCGGCGTATCCGCTACATGCCAAAATCTTGGAGACAAATCATGCCCAGTATCGAAGGCACTAAACGCTTCAATGCATCCTGTTTGTCTAGTATTTCGATAGGTCATTAGCCAATCGTCGTACTTAACCATTGCATTATACATCGTTGAGAGAAATTTATCTGAAGTTTCGTTTAACCTATAATGATGCCATACACATCGAGCAAGAGGAGTAACTAGCTGAATTTGTCTATAACTTGGGCCATCCATAGTTATTTTGTACGGAAGCATACCATCTTCTCTTTGGAAGGTAGCAAAACCTAAGTAAGTCTCTTCTGCTACCTCAGGTAAAAACCTAGAAAGCAACTCATTATTAATTGTGCCTGTGCTCTCAAGCCAGCAACCATAGTAGATGCCTCCCTCATGTAGAATCGGATTTTCTGTAAGCGTTGGTTTTATACACGCAAGTAAACTAGAGACAGCATGCTCATATACGCTACTCAACTTGGTTGATTGTGCCGCGAAAAACACATTGCTCCCTTGTTTCCACTGCTCTAGCAACAGCTTATCCTTTTCTCCATTAAGAACATCGATTTGTGTTGAAATATCTATTGCTTGAAGTTGCTTCCGTAACCGATTCATGCTTTTCCCTCCAATGATAAGATGAAGCCAAGCATTGCATCTCATCTGATGCAATGCTTGGCGTATATTTGTTTTTCTATTATTGTGTAATATTGTTTGCAATGATTTGCTGAGCATTTTTATAGAAGCCTTCTACTGCTTCTTGTACTGTTTTACGTCCAAAGCCAATTTCTTGGATAGCTGTTTTGCCCATTTTCTCAAATTCCGCATTTCCAGGAAGGTTGTAGCTTATGTTGAACGGCTCTGTTTTTGTTGCTTCGGATACACGAGATGTATAATCGTAAATTACTTTCTCTACATCACTTGCTTTTTCTTGAAGCACATTACGATTCGCTGCTGTTACAGGTACACCACGGTTATTACCGAGAATAAGTGCTGCTTCAGGATCATTGATGAAGAAGGAGATAAACATTGCTACTTCTTCAGGATGTTCCGTTTTAGCATATCCTGATAGACCTTGAGATGATTCAAAAACTATACCAGTTCCTTTCGGACCTCGTGGAACCTGAACCATTGTCAGTTCATCAGTTGTTAAGCTTTGCAGGGAAGTCAATTGATTAGAAGGCAATAATGTCATGGCAACTTTACTTGTAACCATTAGATTTTTGGACATATCATCATTCGGATTTGCAACTGCTTCTTCCGGTGTAACTACGCCACCTTTCGCTGCAAGATCTGCCCAATAGTTGAACCATTGTAAAGCCATATCCTGGTCAAAACCGATTGTTTGTTCAGTCATGTTGTATAGCTGCTGACCGTGCTGCTTATAGTAGATATCCATACCTTCGTAAGTGAAGTCGTATGTTCCGTATACACCTTTGCCCAGCTTTTCACTAATTTCAGTAGCGATAGCTGCATATTCCTCCCATGACCATCCATCCTGTGGAATCGGCATACCTGCTGTTTCAAACATTGTTTTATTAATGACAATACCACGAGCGTTTGCACCAGCTGAAATATGAAGCAGCTTATTATCAACAGTTCCATACTGAACCATCGAATCATCCATATCCGAAAGATCAAGTTGATTTCCTACATATTCATCTAATGGAAGTAGTACTTCTTTAATGGCATAATCAACAACGTTTCCTCCTAAGAAGAAAATATCTGGAGCAGTTCCAGAAGCTAATTGCGTGTTAATTTTATCCCAATAACCAGAGGATGGAGAAAACTCTCCAATAACATCAATATGTGGATACTTTTTCTCAAACAGCTCAACCACTTGATTTGTTATATCTGCACGATCCTGATCTCCCCACCACATCATGCGAAGCTCAACATTTTTTGGAGTATCCGATCCTGAATTAGAAGACTTGTCACCATTGGTTTGTGAATTTGTCTTTGTACCTGAATTACCGTTGCTGGAACAAGCGGTTACTAAAACTAAAATCAACACAATACTTACAAGAAAACTCCATTTCTTCATGTAAATCTCCCCTTTGATTAAATATTGTCACTTACTCGTATTCAGAATAACGCTTTCATTTTGGCTTTTGAATTCTATTATTTCGGATAGTGACATACTATTTTTTTGGCATTGCAACATTTATTTAAATCCTGTGGTAGCGATACCTTCCAAAAAGTACTTTTGGAAAAACATAAAAATTAATGAGATCGGTATTAATGATAGTGTTGACATTGCTAGTAGAGAGCCCCAATCGGAAGAGCCCGACGGGTCGAATAATGCACGTACCCCTAGCTGAACAGTAAACAAGTCAATTTGGCTTATATAAATCATCTGACTAAAGAAATCATCCCATGACCATATAAATGTAAAGATAGCTGTAGATATTAAGGCTGGGACAAGCAATGGTATCATAATGCGGAAATAAATACTCTTCTGATTACATCCATCAATGGTTGCACTTTCATCCAGCTCACGTGGAATCCCTCGAATAAACTGAACCATTAATAGAATAAAGAAAGAGTCTGTAGCCAACCACTTAGGAATAATTAACGGATAATATGTGTTAAGCCAATCAAGTTCACTGAAAATAATATATTGTGGTATAAGCGTAACGTGATATGGCAACATGATTGTTACGATCATTAGTGCAAACCATAAACTACTCATCTTAAATTTCAATCTAGCAAATGCATAAGCAGCCAATGAGCATGTAATGATGTTACCTATGACACATAAAATCGAAATGAATGCAGAATTTAGAAAGAAGCGACCAAAGCTTATCCCCTGAAATCCTGCCCATCCTTTTATGTAATTGTCAAAGGTCCATGCTTTCGGCCATAGTCCCGGCTCGCTAAATATTAGTTGATTAGGCTTAAATGAGCTGCTTATGAGCCAAAGTACCGGATAAAGCATAAGGATGCCTAGCGCTATAATAAACAGATGTCTGAAAATATTAGATCTAGCCATATTATTTTCCTCCTTTATCGTCGCCATAGAATACCCAATATTTCTGAGTTGTAAAGACAATAGCTGTCAGTACGCCAATAACGAGCAACATAATCCAAGCAAGTGCAGATGCATATCCCATGTCAAAGAAAGAGAAACCTTTCAGATACAGATACAATGTATAGAACATCGTTGCATCAAGCGGTCCACCTCTACCATCTCCAATAACGAAGGCTGGTGTGAATGCTTGGAAGGAGTTAATCAGTCCCATTACAAGATTAAAGAAAATAACTGGTGTTAGAAGAGGCAAGGTTACTGAGAAGAATTGACGAATTTTACCTGCTCCATCTATCGAAGAAGCTTCATACATATCTGCTGGAACTTGCTTTAAGCCTGCTAGAAAAATAACCATAGCAGAACCAAACTGCCAAACGGTTAAGGTTACAATCGTATGGATAATATAATCCGGGTGAGCGATCCATGATGGTCCTTCAAAGCCAAACCATCCAAGAAACTTATTCACAACGCCATCTCCAGCGAAAATCTGACGCCACACGATTGCAATAGCAATACTCCCTCCTAGAAGAGAAGGCAAGTAGTAAACAGTACGATAAATTCCTAGTCCTCGTAGCCCTTTATTCAAAATCATTGCTACGATTAAAGCAAATGCGAGTTTCAATGGTACAGATAAAAACACATACTTAAAGGTTAGGAACAAAGAATTTCGAAACGTTTCATCCTCGGTAAATATCTTCGCATAATTGTTTAGACCGATCCATTTTGGTGGATTGAGCAAATTGTATTTTGTTAATGAAAAATACAGTGAAGCGATCATTGGACCAACTGTTAAGCAAAAGAAACCGATAAACCATGGTATTAGAAATAAGTATGCTGTTCGGTTTTGTTCTTTTGCCAAACTGTTATTAGAGCTTTTTTTCATATATGTTCCTCCCATCGAAGTACGTAAAGGCTATACTTCCATCTTAAGAGGGAACCGCGAAAAGCTGAATTCTATTTTTTCGGTCTTTTTCTATTAATTTTTTCAGATTATTACGATTTCAACTTTATTTTTTTCATCCGATACTCTGATGGCGATATTTGGAATGTTTTTTTGAATCGTGAGCTGAAGTAACTTGCATTGGAGAAGCCTGTTAGCTCTGCAATATCGCTAAGTCCAAGCTCAGTCGTTTCTAATAATTGACAAGCATGATTCATTCGAAGTTCGGACACATGTTGAACAAAGGTTTGTCCTACTTTTGTTTTGAAAAGCTCCGAAAAATAACTCGTATTATAGCTGAATTTTTCAGCTAGTGATGGTAACGTAATCTCATACATATAGTTTTGTCCAATATAGGACAGTACTTCTTCAAAAATATTTTCATTACCTTCCTGTCTAGTAGGTATACGATTTTCACTCAGATATTGCTCAATATAGTGAATAGCCTTATCCACTGAAGTAAGTTTCAGTACTTGCTCTGGATTTAGCCAAATAGTATGCGTCATGATTTTTTGTCCTTGTAGTAGACGTTCAAGTGCAATAAGAACTTCAAAAATCCTTCTCACGAGTTCCGTATGTGAGCGCATCATCGCTTCCGAGAAAATAGTGCCGATATAGTGTAGTACAGAACTTACTTCATCCTTTTGCAATAAACGTGACAGTACATCTTCATCTAGTTTTTTATGTTGACTTTGCAGCGCTGAATCATGGTCAATCTCACTAATTTGCAAACTCCACTGTAACAGGGCATCCATATAGGCACGATACCAGCGCTGAAATCCTCGTACTTCACCACTCATACCTAACACAAGCTCAAATCCCAAATGCTGCTTTAGTTCCTGCTTATAGCTTTGTATCATTTGTTCACGTGAATATTGCCCATCACAACAGATCATATGAATTAGATTAGGGTAACTACTATCCTTGCATATAATGATTTGTTCGACATAACGATCAGCAAGTTCACGTGTTATTAACTCAAATGGCAATTGAAATTGTTCTGCCTTACCGCTAGATAGAAAACCATATGTAACAATTTGAATGCTAGTCTCATTCCACTGGTTCATTTGAATGAGTGGTGCTTTATCTAAGATCATTGGCGATAAGTCACCCTTCAACATATGCAGCGCAAAATTTTCGCGAATCTCCTTATACCATCGCTGATGTTTTCTGCTAGATTCCTGATTGGATACTTTTTCTTGGCGTTCATTCATAATACTTTCTTTGATTTGCAGCAGAATCTGTTCAAGATCATCTGGCATAACCGGCTTAAGTAAATACTCAACTGCTCGATGACGAATCGCTGCTTTTGTATAAGCAAAATCATCATAGCCAGTTAAAACGACCGCTTTGATCGTAGCATAGTGTTGCTGAATATAAGATAGCAATTCAACACCATCCATAATTGGCATGTTCATATCAGTAAATACAACATCTATTGGATGCTCAGAAAGTTGCTCAATTGCATCAGCGCCATTAACAGCTTCAGCTATGATGTTAAAGCCTAGCTCCTGCCAATCAACCTTTAAGTATAATCCTTTACGTATTTCAAACTCATCATCAACGATTAATACATTAATCATGTTGTAATTCCTCCTTTAAAGGGACATGCAAGCTGACTTCTGCGCCTCCAAAACTACTTTTTTCCACCGTATAATGAAATTGCTCTCCATAAACAGCGTAGCAGCGTAGCAAAACATTTTGCAGACCAATATGTCGATCCTTTTCTTCATACTGCTTGAATCGCCATTGCTTCTCGATCTGATGAATGAGCTGATACTTCTCATCTGCCGTAAAACCAGGACCATTATCACTGATCGAAATATGAAGATGCTCCGCTGTACGTTTAATATGAATCGCTATTTGCATAAAGTCCTGTTGTTGTGAGCTATACTTTACCGCATTTTCAATTATGGGCTGCATAATTAATTTAAGTATAAGTAATTCATCTATAGCTCCATTAACAGACAGTTCTATACGAGATCGATCTTGATAACGAACACGGATAATATCCAAATAATGATTAATAAAGCGTAGCTCTTCTCTTAAATAAACCAAGTCATCACTTACTTTTAGGGAATATCTCATCATATGACCTAATGATAAAATCATTTTCGATGTTTCCTTGCCACGATTTTGCAGAGCTAGACTACTAATCATTTCTAATGTATTAAATAAAAAGTGAGGATTAATTTGCATAATGAGTGCCTTATACTCTGCTTTTTGCTTAAGCAACGTTAGTTGATACTCCTTTGAAATATATTGTCTCAGCTGAGATATCATATTTTTGAACACATCAATAACAAAAGCAATCTCCATCGTACTTGACTTTTCGTGCACTATTCTATTTTCTGCCTGAGAAAAATCGCCTCGCTTTAAATGCCTCATGGCAGCTACTAGTGAATTAAGCGGTTTTGAAATACTATGAGAAAATACTAGCGTCACCACAATCGAAATGATGAGTAGTATAGAAACGAGAACAACAACCGTGTTACGAAGATCATTGAGCTGAGAATAAAGATCTTTTTCACTAACAATACCTACGAGCATCCATTTTGTTTTTGGAAGTCGCTTATATACGATCATTTCTTTTTCACCCGAATCATTAGTGCGAAGGATTCGACCTTCACTATCTGTAATCGTTCTCATTTCATCTAAATACGAGAGTTGATGCTCTTCTATATGTTGAGATTGCCCAGTCAGTAGCATTTGACTATTACGATCGATTAAATAAATTTGTCCAGTTTCCCCTAAATGCAATCGTTCTAATGGTTCAAGAAAATAGTCCTCACTTACATTTATTTTCAAGTAAGAGTTAGCGATTGCTGGATTATATGAGTCTAGTGGCATGGTCATACTTACCATCCGATTTTGATTGCCTTTCGCTAGTTCTACCATATCAGTGCTTGCGGGACTCCAATAGCGTTCTTTTTCTCTAAGATCGATGTACCACGATTCATCTGTAAACGTCTCGCTCCGCTTTATGAAATTTTCACCGCTAATCCATACATTAGGATGACGATAGACAGATATATTTGCAAGTGGGGTGTAGCTGTTCGTTACTTGAGTCAAATACTCACTTAGATCTAAATTCGCTAACATTTTTGCACCGTCCGAGGAAGTATCATCGGAATGTACACGATCCCAATTGTGAATAATATCGCTATTGTATACTAGTGAAGCTGAATCATAGACTTGATTTTGCAGCATCTCTACATATGAGGAATACTCCTGCATCTTCTCTAATGCAGATTCCTCAATATAGCTGCTAATAATTGTTTTGGATGAATTAAATATTATTAGTGCCATAACGCTAAAAGAAACAACGATAAGAACAATAAAGGTTACCATTAGTTTGAATTTTAATGATTTCATGTTTGTGTTCTCCTTATTTCTATATAAATGTTATTGCTTTACGTTACCACAGAGTAAAGCGCTTGCAAATGATAATATGTTATTAGAAGAAGAAGTCTAGAACCTCACCAGGTAACTCTACTGGTCAAAAGCTTATCGTTCCATCTTAATAAATTAGAAATAGCCTTCTTGGCTGCTCTCTTCATCACATGTGTGCTGAATGAGCGCAGCCAAGAAGGCTATAGTTATTCTGTAAAATTACCGTTATCTATTAGTACATGTTTCAGGCTTCTCATAACCATTCTATTCACCTGTTTTTGGGTCGCTTAACAAATCTGCATACTTCGCATTTTTCGCAATAAATAGATGTAGCTTATCACCGTAGCTAGTAATTAGCTGACGAACAAGATTCTCAGTGTAGTCTGCTCCTTGAAATTTGTAACCAGCTTTAGCAGAGGTTGATTCATAATCACTCCATAATAACTCTACCCATAGTATTGCCTTTTCCTCTGGTAGTTCTGGATTTTTCTCCATTAATAATTCAGTTAATCGTTTTATATTGTCCCGCATAATAATCTCCTTCGAATAATATTCAAATTTATCTCCATTCATATAAAGTATCATCATACTAAATATCTCACGAAATTCAAAGTCAAATTTGCAGATAGTTGCCTGTTCTCACTATTCAAAAAATCAGAAAGCTCGGTTTACAGTAGATGATTCATCGCAAATTTTAAGGGCTTACACCATTGAATTTACTTGATGAAAAATAGTGTTATCTTCGATTATCTTCTTGTCCATGTTTCCGGTTTCTCATAACCTTCTAATAACGCTCATATATTAGATCATACGTCGGAATTACCAGTTAATATTTTTACTTATAGAACGGATAGTAAAGGAGATGAGCAAGTGACATCAGATGATATGAAGCAACTTGAACGTTCGATTGCAGAGATTACAGAGGTCGCCAAAGGATTTGGCTTAGATTTCTATGAGATGAGATATGAAATATGTCCTGCAGATATTATCTATACCTTCGGTGCTTATGGCATGCCGACCCGCTTCAATCATTGGAGTTTCGGGAAATCCTTTCACAAGATGAAGACTCAATATGATTTTGGGCTAAGTAAAATCTACGAACTCGTTATCAACTCTAATCCTTGCTATGCCTTCTTACTTGAAGGTAATTCTCTAATTCAGAATAAATTAATTGTTGCACATGTCCTTGCCCATTGTGACTTTTTCAAAAACAATATTCGTTTTAGCGTGACGAATCGTGAAATGGTAGAAAGTATGTCTGCAACTGCGGATAGAATTCATCAGTATGAGAAGATTTATGGAGTAGACACTGTTGAGAAATTTATCGACTCTATTCTTGCCATCCAAGAGCATGTTGATCCCACCATTATTAAACCTTATCAGCTAGATAAGAAAAGATATATAGAAATGGCGATGAAGGAACAAGAAAAACAAAGTGCACTCCTCACACCCTACTCATCTCCTTATCAAGAATTATGGGATTTGGATGTAGATGCTAAAGCAAAAGATCAATCGCAACGTGAAGCGGCCTTACAAGATGCAAAGCGTTTCCCACCTCGACCTGAGAAAGACTTGATTTGGTTCATTGAAGAATATTCACCTATTTTAGACGATTGGCAAAGAGATATACTAACGATGCTACGTGATGAGATGCTCTATTTCTGGCCACAGATCGAGACGAAGATCATGAACGAAGGCTGGGCTTCCTATTGGCATCAGCGCATCATTCGCGAGATGGATCTCACTAGTGAAGAAACGATTGAATTTGCCAAACTCAATTCATCTGTTGTTGTCCCATCGAAAAACAGTCTTAATCCATACTACTTAGGTCTGAAAATATTTGAGGACATAGAGAAGCGCTGGGATAATCCAACAGAGGAAGAAAAACGTCGCTTTGGACGCGTGCCTGGCAAAGGACGCGAGAAAATTTTTGAAGTTCGAGAGCTTGACTCTGATCAATCTTTCTTGCGCAATTACTTAACGAAAAATCTCGTCGATGAGCTCGATCTATACATTTTCGAGAAAAAAGGTCCTGAGTGGAAAATTACAGATAAGGCGTGGGAACATATTCGTGATCAACTTGTATTCTCCAAGGTCAACGGTGGATTCCCAAGTCTGCATGTAGTAGATGGAGATTATAACAGTAATGGTGAACTTTATCTCGAGCATCAATATGAGGGCAATGAACTTGATCTGAAATATGTAGAGCGTACGCTCCCGCATGTTCAAAACTTATGGGGTAGAAACGTCCATCTGCAAACGGTTGTTGAGAGCAAGAAGATGGTGTTTTCTTGCGTCAACGGCAAGACGACTAGAAAGTTTCTGTAAACGCGATGAAAACAAGCGTAACGATTAATCGTTACGCTTGTTAGCTACTTAAAAACATAAAAAAGTAATAACTATATTTAGAAACTGACCCCATAACGTGAGACACATCAAAACACCTTCAAGAAATGTAAATCATGTCGTAAGATATGAATACAACTTGGAGTTGTATTTTTTATGGGAACATTTACGGGTATGCCTTTTTAAAAGTGAACTAGAAAATGAGAATGCTGCTAGTGCTTTATCCTCATGTGAAACCAATAAACAATATGTAAGATTCAACGTTATTTCATCATGAATTCATTTATCCATAATTCATAGACAATGTATAATGAATTACGACAGCTTGTATACGCATTTTTATATAACTATAACAGTTCATATACGAGCATTGATTATGAACTTCTTCTCAAATTCTCAGTATAATTTAGCAAATATTTTACTTTGCCCTAGGCACAAAAATATCTCAGCGGAGCAAAGGGATACAGAGTGGTATCACTATAATCCACCGAGACAAAAAGAATCTGTCTTGGCATGTCCAAACTAAAATTAATAAGGTTAACCAAAGTATGTTTCTACTATTTTCTAGTTGTTATTATTTATAATTGCCCAAGTAAATATTATAATTATTTAGATTAATATACATATATCTGCTTGATTATTAAATTTTATCTGAGGAATCTCATAAATTTTCTCTATAATCTCTATTTCATCAATCTTTTGATTATATATATAAGGTGTCTCTGTATATGCGTCATTTTCGCAAGCATATTCATAAGCAGCTAATATGGACCCATTATTCTCATCTCTATTAATCGCCCTTCCATCTGGATATCCATTGTTAAGGTATGCTATAAAATGTAATAAAAACTCATCGTAATTATCATCTACACTAGCTATTGTTTTTCCATTCGCTTCATTAGCACTAATAAAGATTGAATTTTCTACTTCTATATTAATTAAATTACCACCATAACATTGTCCAAGTACTATGATTTTTTTTGCATTTATTAATCCTAATTGCTCTTTTAATTCTGATTTTGTTATTATATCTTTTCCCCAACAGTTAATACCTTCTCTTACACCATGATTGCTAAACATTATAAACAACGTATCTTCATCTGTTAATTTTAAAGAATAATCTAACATTGTCTCAATAAAATTTACTTTGCTACATGTCCTTGTTTCTATGGAGATATTTTTATAATATAAAGTTTCCCCTTCAGCATATAATACTTTTACTTCATATCCTTTATTAACTAATACTGAATGCATAAAAGAAAGATCATTACCATATCGATATTCTTTATAATAATTATTAATGCAACCAGCAAATAACAACGCATGTTTTGTCATTTAGATCACCATTCCGTAAATTTTTTCATATCCTCTATCAAATCAGGAGCCCATTCTAATATAGATTGTTTTATTTGATTTCCATTCTGACTTATAAACCTATAATCACATTTATGAGCCCAATTTAATTGCTTACTAGGATTAATAAAAACAAGCCATCCATCTTCTTCAATATTTGGGAATGCAAATTTTCCAAAAGTATCTTCAATAGTTGATCCTTTATATAAGTTCTCACCGTAAAAAACTTCTGCTTTCTCTGAATTGTATATTTGTAAGTTATTTCTTATAAACTGAAAAACAACATTCATATTATTTTCTTTAATCATTTCCATATCAACTCCTAAAAAGAGACTTATACCTCTAGTATAGGATAAGCTTGTACAACTTATGTCAAAGAAATCATTTGTTTGTTCCACAAATATCACTTCACTAAACTTCGGAGGATCGTAAACATCAAAACACATGACTATATCTCTCCTAGTTTAATTATTTCATTTTTTTCCAACTGATTAGTTATAAAGAGGGAATGAGTAGTTACAATAAACTGACAATTAGGAAACATTTTCTTTAAATATGGCATAATATTAATTTGCCATTTAGGATGTAAGTGACAATCAATTTCATCAATCAGAATAATAGCCTCATTATTAAAAAACTCTGGATTATCTCTATCAGAATGATATAACCTAAATAATATTTCACCAATTAGAATGAAAATATTTTTAAATCCATCGCTTAAATGATCTATCTCAATAGAATGCACATTATTTCCAAAGAAAATTTTACCTTCTTCTGATATTTTTTCGAACCTATACGGGGAATACAGTACATTAAAGGAACTGATAATTTGTTTAAATATCTTGTTATTAGTGATAGTTGGATTCTTTAATCTCTTAAAATCTAAATTAATCAGCCACTGTTTAATATGTAAATATCTATTGTTCAGTTCTAATATTTCATTGTCCTCTTGCTTCACCTTAACAATAGAATTAGACAAACTTAATTCTTTAGAACTTTCAGTAATATGTTTATTATTCGGTCCTTCTAATTTCAAATTAGGATAATATCTGAATGGATCAAAATAAAGTATAATTGAGCCTGTAAATTCTTTTGAATTAAAATTACTAAGAAATAATTTTAATAAATCTGTATTCAAACCTTTTTTCATTATAAATTCAGTGTCTAAATCATAGTAATATTTCCGCTCTTCTTTTTTGAATTTTATTCCAATTCTAAATTCATAATATTTATTATCACCTAAGATACCCTTTGCCTTCTCAAGAAATAATTCATTCATTTCCTTTTCGTTAAAGAGTAAATCCAATATTACAGTGTGCTCAGATGAATCCCTATACAAATCATCTATACCAAACGATTGACCACCGTATTCATTGTTCAATAATGTAAACACGTAAACAATGGATTTTAGGATAGTTGATTTTCCTGTACCATTTTCACCAACTATAACTTTTATAGATTGTTGATCTTGCGTATCGCAAAAGGTAAACTCTGAATTTTCAAATGTTCTTACATTCTTCAATTGTACTCGAGATATTTTCATATAACTCCCACCTCATTTTATACTAATTCCATTATATTACTTAATTATGAATTTTGAAACACTTACTTCTTCCCCTTAGCAATACGAAGGCTGGGCTTCCTATTGGCATAAGCGCATCATTCGCGAGATGGATCTCACTAGTGAAGAAACGATTGAATTTGCCAAACTCAATTCATCTGTCGTTGTACCATCGAAAAATAGCCTTAATCCATACTACTTAGGTCTGAAAATATTTGAGGACATAGAGAAGCGCTGGGATAAGCCAACAGAGGAAGAGCAACGTCGCTTTGGACGCGTGCCTGGCAAAGGACGTGAGAAGATTTTCGAGGTTCGCGAACTTGACTCCGATCAATCATTCTTACGTAACTACTTAACGAAAACTCTCGTCGATGAGCTGGATCTATACATTTTCGAGAAAAAAGGTCCTGAGTGGAAAATTACAGATAAGGCGTGGGAACATATCCGTGATCAACTTGTTTTCTCTAAGGTTAACGGTGGATTCCCAAGCCTACATGTCATTGATGGAGATTATAACAGTAACGGTGAACTTTATATCGAACATCAGTACGAGGGCAATGAGCTTGATCTGAAATATGTAGAACGTACACTGCCGCATGTGCAAAGCCTATGGGGTAGAAACGTTCACTTGCAAACGGTCGTTGAAAGCAAGAAGATGGTGTTTTCTTGCGTCAACGGTAAGACGACAAGAAAGTTTTTGTAACGGAATGATAACAAGCGTAACGATTAATCGTTACGCTTGTTTTTTAATTACTCTATCGCAATTTAATACGAATAAAAAACTAAAACTGATAATTTTTTATAAATAATTGTATTTTCATAAAATTTTAAAGATGATACCGCCAGTTAGTGAGTCTTTCTCGCTATACTGGCGGTTTTGTAACTTTTTCCGTTTATGTTTCGTTAATTGTTTAAGATGGGATATGAAAGTATACTATTAATGAAGATCGAAAATTTATTATGAATGATAAATAACGATAAAAAGACCACAAGAAGGTGAGTAACAAATTGAGACCAATCATACAACTACTACATTTTGGCTATCATCAGGCGATGAGCTGCATCTTTCCTGTTGCTATATTTGGAACGTTAGCTCTATCTAGTGTAATACCAATACCATTCATGAATCGTTACGACGCTATTCTCATCATATTACTGCTTGTTCAATACTTAATGTATCGCAGTGGATTAGAGACAATAGATGAAATAAAAGTAATCTGTGTTTTTCATATCATTGGCTTAGCACTTGAGTTATACAAAGTATCAATGGGTTCATGGGCGTACCCTGAGCCTGGATTTTCGAAGATATTTGGTGTCCCGCTCTATAGCGGATTTATGTATGCAAGTGTTGCAAGTTTTATGTGTCAAATATGGCGTAGATTGCGAATGGACATGACTGGTTGGCCGGGGCTTACGTCTGCGGCGCTGCTTGGTGGGGCAATCTATCTAAACTTTTTCACACATCATTTTATTCCAGATTTTCGTTGGTTGTTAACTGCACTTGTATTTATCGTTTTCTGGAAAACATGGATTATCTATCATGTACGAGAAACGACTTATCGAATGCCACTAACTGTCGCTTTTATCATTGTTGGATTCTTTATTTGGTTAGCTGAAAATATAGCTACGTTTCTGGGCGCTTGGAAATATCCCGATCAGAACCAGACGTGGCAAATCGTTAGTTTCAGTAAAATTAGCTCATGGTTTCTACTTGTAATCATTAGTGTCATTATTGTTGCTCAGCTTAAGCATGTAAAGGCTAGTCGTACAGTAAAAAGCTCATAGTAGAGCTGTTGTTATGCTATAGAGCCATCAAGCCCGCATTATCTATCAATTCACAACTCTATCGAAATTGGACATTATCTCCTAATAATGATATGGTATTGGAAACCCATCGGCATTTCACTTTTTATAAAGTGAAGTGCCTTCGTTTATATATTGGGGTTTTTACATTAACTGGGTGGTGATGCTGTGTTTCTCTTTATAGCCCCTAATTGGGGAAAGCAGTCTGTTGTTTGGGAACTGTAACTATATAATGAAGAGGAGCGGTTAGACATGAAAACAAATTGTATTCAAGCAGTGGAGCGATTATATCAGAAGCCATCAGAGCTTCGTGACTTAAGAAAAAAAGGGCGCTTGCCAGGTATATTATTTGGCAAAAACATTTCCAATCAAATGTTTCATATTCCCGTAGCTAGTTTTCAAAAATGGATGAGACAGGGACAAGGTCCGCTGCAATTGCAGTTTACAAATAAGGATCCAGTTTCTGTTGTAATTGAAGAGCTACAGCAAAATCCTATAACAATGGAATTGCTGCATGTAGATTTTCAAGTTGTCCAAGGAAACGAAATATTGCGTACCAAGCTTCCTGTGAAATTGAAGGGAGTTCCAGCTGGAACGAAACTAGGTGGAGTTCTTCAAACTCAGAATACGTTCGTTGAAGTCGAAGCACTTCCAAAATATTTACCTGAAAATATTGAAATAGATATTAGCCTTATGGAAATTGGACATTTTATTCTCATGAAGGATATTCCCCTTCCTCCTGAAGTTGTAATGATTTCAAATGAAAATGAACAACTCGTGTCCCTCGTAAAGCCATAGCATTAATTCATTAAACTGAACTTATAAAAGCAAGGGGCTAATCCCCCTAGTCATTAAACATGACTAGGAGATCAGCCCCTTTTTATAGCTGTAGACCTCATTTTTAGTGTCTATTCAACCCCCGCGTCGTAGCGGAGAGGACTAATCGCTCGTGGAGAAGCGATAGCGGTCGTTTTTGTCCTCGGATTTATACTATGATTACCTATTACGATAAATCCGAGGACAACGGCGATTGTAACAGCGATTTGTCATCGCAGCGTTCCCCCAAACCACAGATCGGAACAGCAATTTGTCAGCTTAGCGTCAACCAACTACCCTCATAAATCAATCTCAACCAATGACTGAGCTAGAACCGGATGATCAGTAATAATACCATCGACATCAAACTTCAATACTTCCTTCATATTATGTGCGCTATTGACCGTCCACACCCATATTTCACGACCAGAAGCATGCGCCCGCTTCACAAGTTGCTCCGTCAGCATCACTTGTTCAACAGTATAGAAATCGACATCAAGCATAGATAAGTCACCAAACGCAAAATATAGAATTTGTCCGATCTTAATATCAGGTGCTCTTTCTCTAATCTGCCTTAATGTATGACTGTCAAATGATTGAATATAGACGTCTTCCTCCATTTCGAAAGCTTGTACTAACTCTACAACCTCTCTCGCTAGATCGTCACCGAGACCATCTGGCTTTAAATCTAGCAACAACTTGATCTTGCCCTCTGTTACAGTTAACACTTCACTGAGCTGTGGTATATAAACAGGCTGCATATTCGCATCCATGCCAATGGAGAGCTTGCTAATTTCATCATAAGTGAGATCGGACACTCTCTCTGAAATTCCTGCTAGCCGCTTCAACGTATAGTCATGATGAAGTACAGCTACTCCGTCCTTAGTCAATTGAACGTCCAGTTCTACTGATTGAATACCTTTTTCGATTGCCATTTCAATAGAAGGAAGTGAGTTTTCTGGAGCACTTTCCACATCGCCTCGATGTGCTGATATAAGCACACTCCATTTGGCATAGACGAGACTATCGTTCGCTTTGAAACCTACGAATAATGCCAGCCCAATGTATATAACGGCTGTACTAGCATACAGAAGTCGTGTCCGTTCCCGCTTCTTCAAATAATTAGTGACACGGCGTTCCAGTCCTCCGAATTTGCTCTGAAATACAACAAGTGTATTCCGAAGCTTCATCCCTTTCTCCCGACCGAAGTAATAGTACAATCGAGTTAGAAAAATAATATTTATCGGCATAAGCAGTAATGCGAACATATACGTTAATATGGTGGATAACGTCAATGAATAATGATCTGAGAATACTTTAAGTACATTAATATCCAGCCATGAAGGTAAATAAGAAAGTGACGAAATGACTACAAAGCCTGTTCCGAGTACCAAACCATTTAATAAAAATAGCCAGAATAATAATTGCAACCTTCTACCTCGAGTTAGTGCCAAGCTGTTACGAATCGCTTCAACAATCCCATTTCCTTCAAGTACGATAAAGTGTAACACAAATATTCCTCGTAGCACGGTATATAATGCTGCTATAAGTATTAGTACATACACAAAAGTCATTGTAAAAGAGACATCCAACACTTGATTTTGCAGAAAGATCGGGAAATTAAACAGTCTATAGAACGATGCAGACAGCGGAGAATCTATAAACGGTATAAGTACAAGCAATATAATAAACAATTGGAAAATACCAAAACCAAATAGCCGTGGCGTCTGGCGCAGCGTAGTTAGCAATGCATCGGAAATCGTAATCACTTTGCCGAAATAGCGCTGCTGAACTAATATAATTAGCACGCATAATTCAATAAATAGTGCAAATGAAGCGACAAGTCCAATCATAAGCAGCCCTAGAACACCTTCGAAAGTGCGTCCAAGCAGGTACACCTCGTCATTCAGCAAAGAACCCGAGCCCACTACTGTTAGTATTCGATTGAAAATAAATGCATTCACAGGAATAATGATGACACTCGTCAGTAACATATATAAATATTCAAAAAGAAGTAGCTTGGGATACGATGCCCGAAAATCTCGAATGCTTCTATTCATCAGCCTAAGCATACTTTTCACCCTACCTATCAAAAGTTAGTTATAGTTCCATTATACTATTTATTTAGCCAAAAATTAAAGCGCAAACAACGTAGCTCTTTACCCTTACTGCAAATATTAAATTAAAGCCCAGCATGGAATACAGTAGAGATACATTGCAAAAGTAGCACTTCTACTTTATATACTAAAGACTAGCTTACTTAATTAACAAAAAAGGTTCGGCTACTAGTAGCCGAACCCTTGAACTTTATTGCTATTAACTAATCATTTTGTTCACTGCACTTACTAACGCTTTTACAGATGAAGTCATGATGTCTACGTGAATGCCACAACCCCAATACATTGTTCCATCCGCTGCTGTAATTCCGATATAAGAAACCGCTTGGGACTTAGATCCAACATCTAGTGCATGCTCTTTGTAAGTGAGATTAGAGAAGCTTATGCCTAGATCAGTTTGCAGGGCATTGCTGATCGCATCAAGTCTACCGTCACCTGTACCTGTTAACTCCAAAGTCTCATTGTTTTTAATGACTTGCACAACGGTTTGGAAGTCATCAGATTTTGAAAAATGATAATTTACAAATTCAATCGGTGCTTTAATATTTACATATTCCGCTTTGAAAATATCATAGATCTCTTCTGTCATAATTTCTTTATTCAAGCGATCGGATATATCTTTAACTTTGTAGCCAAAGTTTTCTCGCATTTGTTGAGGCAGATCCAATCCATAGTTCTGTTGCAACAAGTAGCCGATGCCACCTTTACCAGACTGGCTATTTATACGAATAATATCACCTTCGTATTGTCTACCAATATCTAGTGGGTCAATCGGCAAGTAAGGAACTGACCAATATTGGCGATCTTCTTCCTCACGCCATTTCATTCCTTTTGCGATTGCATCTTGATGTGAGCCAGAGAATGCTGTAAATACTAGTTCGCCTGCATATGGATGTCTTTCATTAACCGTCATCTTCGTCAATCTTTCGTAGATTGTACGAATTTCAGGAAGATTTTCAAAGTTCAATTGAGGATCAACACCATGAGAATACAAGTTCAAAGCAAGTGTAATGATATCCACATTACCTGTTCTTTCTCCATTACCAAATAGTGTTCCTTCTACTCTTTGACCACCTGCAAGTATAGCAAGTTCAGTATCGGCAACGCCAGTACCACGGTCATTATGTGGATGTAGTGATAGAATGACATTTTCACGATACTTCATATTGTCGCTCATGTACTCAATTTGACTAGCATAAACATGTGGCATTGACATTGATACAGTTACAGGCAAGTTCATAATTACTTTATTATCTGCTGTCGGTTGCCATACATCAAGTACCGCATTACAAATATCTAATGCAAACTCAACCTCAGTACCTGTAAAGCTTTCAGGTGAGTATTGAAACTGGAAGTTACCTTCTGTTTCCTCTGCACATGTTTTCAATAACTCTGCACCTGTTACTGCAATATTAATGATCTCTTCTTTTGTCTTTCTGAATACTTGCTCACGTTGAGCGACAGAAGTTGAGTTATATAAATGAACAACTGCTCTTGGAGCACCTTTTAGTGAATCAAATGTTTTTCTAATGATATGCTCTCTCGCTTGTGTTAACACTTGAATCGTAACATCATCAGGTATCAAATTTTGTTCAATTAGTGTACGTAAAAACGTAAATTCAGTTTCTGATGCAGCAGGGAAACCTACTTCAATTTCTTTGAAGCCGATTTTCACCAATAATTTGAAATATTCAAGTTTTTCTTCCAAATTCATAGGAACGATTAGCGCTTGGTTACCATCTCTTAGATCAACGCTACACCATGTTGGTGCTTCAGTAATATATTCTTTTTGCGTCCACTTCAAGCTGGACACAGGTGGCATGAAATAACCTTTAGTATACTTATCATAATTTTTCATCCTAATAACCATCCTTTTTCTCTAATTTGTTCCCAGCATTGGTTCTTGAATTACATTATAAAAACACAAAAAAGTCTTCCGTCTCCAAAAATAGAGACGAAAGACTTGTCATCTTACGCGGTACCACTCCAATTCATACCTGTTGGTATGCTCTTAGCGGATTATGACATTACGCCATATATCCTCCTATTGATAACGGTTAGGCTCCGGCTTCACCTACATAATACCTGTTCAGTGAGCAACTCCAAGGCTAGTTCAGAAGTTCTTTACAGCTGTTTCGCACCTACCAACAGCTCTCTGGGTGTTCAGAAAATCTTACTATTCCTCTTCAAAGTATTTAACTATTATTATTCATTCTAATACATATGCCCCTATATTATCAAGCATATTCAAAAAAGAATCTTCTATATATTTCATATTAACTTGGAGACGTGAACTTATCAGCTATTATGAAACAGCTCCTATACTTTTGTCAAATTAAACTTTGTAATATGCTATGATGAACAAGATAAACTTATCTCAACGCATACGGAGGTTGTTATGAACACTGAAAAAGAAAAAATGTTAAATGGTGAACTCTATCTTGCTTCTGATCCCGAGTTAGTACAAGGTAGAGCCAACTCTCGAAGACTTACTAGATTGTTCAATCAATCACTGGAAAGCGAAGTAAATACGAGAACAGAGCTATTGAAAGAGCTGTTTGGGTCCACAGGAGAGTTAATTTACATAGAACCAACTTTCCGCTGTGATTATGGATACAATATTCATGTTGGCGAAAACTTCTATGCTAATTTCGACTGTGTATTTCTAGATGTATGTGAAATTCGTATTGGCGATAACTGTTTTATCGCACCAGGGGTTCACATTTATACAGCAACTCACCCACTTAATGCAAAGTTAAGAATTACAGGTGCTGAATATGGTAAACCAGTATCAATCGGACATAACGTCTGGATTGGCGGAAGATCCGTTATTAATCCTGGAGTAACAATAGGCAATAATGTCGTTATCGCTTCTGGAGCAGTAGTCACTAAGGACGTACCCGATAATGTTGTCGTTGGTGGAAATCCTGCAAGAATCATTAAGCAGATTGAAGAGTAACATCACAGCATGTATATACCTCTAGGTCACTCTTTATCCATTAGAACGCTAACAAGGCAACGATCTCGAGTAAAAGAGGTCGTTGCCTTGTTTGTTATAAGAATAACTAGGGTAGTACTTAGCCCCTAATAAAAAACCTTCTCATAAATTTACATTCTAATACATAGATGAAAGAGCTTCAACAAGAATGCTCATTATGAAACTACCCACTATTATGTAGAATACCGTTACAATAGCTGCCATTATTAATGCTGCCTTGAAGTAATTAGCTTTTGATGGATTACCTCCACCGAATGCCCATACAAACATCATAATAATGTTTACAATCGGAATTAATAAAATTAATAATGTAATCAACCATTCTTTCATCGAAACAACTGGTGCTACTTGCTCTTGAACTATGTAATGCTGATTAACGATTGGCTCTTGATACTGTTGTCCTGGTCCTTGCACATCATCACGTCCTTCAATTTATTATCTCTCATACTCAAAATCATTATCGATATGGAATGAATAGCACGCACCAACTATTTTTTATCACAGTGGACAAACTATATAAGTTTTATCGATGAGTATGACCAAGGAATATATTACAACGGTTACATTTATTAGTCAATATTGATTTTCACATTTTTGACACATATTATAACACTCATAGTTCACTATATAACAAATAAGACGAAATTAGGGTCCCCCAAATTCGTCTTTCTATTTGTCAAACCACTCATCTATCTATTACTTTTTCTATACTCTGACGACTCTAGGATTACGGAAAATATCTAACTCGTCTCTACTTGAAGTTGAAAATTCTGACACTATCGCCCCTTCACTCCCCGCTTGGAACCAGTGCCATATATTGGGCTCTATCGTGTACTGTTGTCCCGGAAGTAGAACCACCTCATGCATCACACGATAATAATCTTTACTAGGGGCAGGTATCATCGCCTGAATAACCTGGGTTGACTCACCTTCAACATATAGATACACTTTTCCAAATCTACAGCGAAATGTTTCTCGTTTCCCCATAAATCCTTCAACAGGAGGATGATTATGCTCAGGGAAAGTCTGATTAGGAAACAGAACGAGTTCCTTAGCACAGTAATTTTCATTATTCACATAGGTCACGATACCCATTCCTTCTTTATAGAAATCACCCAAACCGATGTCTGTTATTTCTATATTTTCTTGTTCTTGAACCGTAAGAATAATTCCTTTATCCTTCATCATTTTTGCAACTTTTTTCTGTTGCTCCCGAATATGTTGCTGCATCATCTCCTACATTCCTCCCTTCCTATTTCTTTTCTACCAAGTTGTTAAGCCACCATCAACAACTAGATTATGACCAACAGTATAATCTGAAGCCGCTGAAGCTAGGTAGGCGATAGCACCTTTAATGTCTATTCGATCTCTACCCATACGCTGCAGAGGTACTAATTGACTATAATTCGCAATAAAGGACTGTGGTTGATTTCGCTCGAATCCTCCAGGTGATATGGCATTTACATATATACCATAAGGTGCAAGTGCAACGGCATAACCTTTCGTAAGTTGAATAACCCCTGCTTTACAAGCCAAATAGTCGGGGACTGTGGGAGCAAACCCTGTATTTTGATATATCCTTAGATCTCTCCCTACTATTCCATCAATAGAAGCTATATTTATTATTTTCCCATAACCTGCTTCCTTCATATAAGGAGTAACTGTTTTACATCCTAGAAATACACTAGTTAAATTGTTATCAAGAGACTGTTTCCATTCCTCCAGTTCACGTTGCTCTACATATTGAGCTACAATGGAATCGATATGATTTTCTGCCTGATTTGTAACTTTTCGACCTCCTGCATTATTTACGAGAATATCGATTTTCTCATACTTTTGCACGATACTAGCAATAACATGCTGCCATGATTGCTCATTACTAACTTCAAGAGCCATCCCTTTCACATTAGCTCCCGTTGTACCAGCCAGCAGAGCTGCATGTTGCTCCGCTATTGCTTGATCTCTACTCGTTACAATCACAGTAGCGCCAAGTTCCGCTAATGCTTCTGCCATATCATAGCCTAGATTTCTACTACCAGTTACAAGCGCAACCTTACCTGATAAATTAAATAATTGATGGATCGTTGTTCTTCTAGTCATTTCCTCATCCCCTCTATTGTTGAATATTGAGAAACGAGATAGATGATAAAGCTTGAGCAATTTCCTCTTGTTGCAATAGGGACAAATGCTGTAAAGGTTTTCTAGATACACCAGTGTTGACACCTTGTAGTCGAAGCATTTCTCTAACAAATGCGATAAAGTTGTATTTGGCCATGACAACAATAACTTCATTAATCTCATATTGCACACGCAATGCAGCTGCATAATCTCCAGCTAAAAAATGATTTCTAAGTTCAATATATTTACCAGGCATATAATTGTAAGTTGAACCTATACCTGCTTTGGCCCCCATTGCAAAACCTGAAATAATGACTTCATCATAGCCATTGAAAACGATAAAGTCATCATCACATAGTGATATCACTTGTTGCATCTCGAATAGATTATGTGCAGTGTACTTTAATCCGATAATGCCTTCTACTTGGCTTAGCTCATAATAGAAACTAGGTGGTGGAGAAATACCAGTTAGATCAGGGATATGATACACGATAAGCGGTAATGAACTACAGCTAGCAATTTCTGTAAAGTGCTGTTTCAACTGAGGTAATCCATGCTTATAGTAGACTGGTGGGACAGCCGATACAGCTGATGCTCCAATGCTGTCTGCATGTTGAGCTAATAGAACTGAATCTCTTGTATTCAATGCACCAATATGCACAATAACGGGGACGGATCCATTAACTTCCTCAACAACGATTTCCGCCATCCGCTTCCGTTCTTCTATTGATAGAAGAAAAGCTTCTCCACTGCTGCCACAAGCATAAAAACCTTCTACGCCTTGATTGAGCAAATGTCTTACTAGCTCACGAGAAGCAGCTTCATCCAATTCCCCTTCTGGTGTATAAGGTTGAATAAGTGCTGGTATAATTGCATTTTTAGTCATTACAAATGGTTTTTTCATTATCATATCTTCCTCTCTTTTATCCTTTAATACCGCCTGCTGTTAATCCTTCAATTAGAAATTTCTGAATAAGTGAGAATAGTACAATAATAGGAATGATAGCGATGACTCCACTTGCCATTAGTCCACCCCAGTTCTGAGACCCCAAGCTTCCCATAAGTTCTGCTATACCAACCTGAACTGTTTTGGAATCTAATGTACTTGTAAGAATTAATGAGTATTGATAATCATTCCATCCTAAGATGAATGAATATAAGCTAATTGCCACTAATCCAGGTATTGCCATTGGAAGCATGACGCCGAACAATGTTCTTAGCTTTGATGCGCCGTCGATGTAAGCAGCTTCTTCTAGCTCCTTTGGAATAACCTTGAAAAACCCACTCATAATCCATACTCCAACTGGAATCGTCATCGTGTTGTAGATAAGAACGAGAGCTGTTTTGGAATCTAGCAATGAGAATGCCGATGCGAATTTGTACCAAGGAATCATTATCAACGGACCTTGAATCATCTGACCAAGAACGAGTAATGCAACGATGAAGCTCATACCTGGTACGACATACCGTGCTAGACCATAACCACTAACACTAGCAACTAATGCTGTAGTCAAAGCCGTAATAAAGCATACGATGATAGAGTTTTTCAATAGCCCGAATAGTTCAATTCCTTTACCAGAAAAAGCCCATGTATAGTGCTCAAATGTAATGTCTTCAATCCACCACGTTGGAATGGAGGCAAACATTGCTTCATTCGTTTTAAATGTCGTATTAATGAGCCATAGGAAAGGAAATAATGTGAAAATCATCAGAATAATCAGACAAATGTATTTAATCGCACGTTGTATTGTAGGTTCTCTCATAGATTTCCCCTCCTATCCGTTATCTTTACCGAACATTTTGGCATAAATTAATGCGAAGATCAGGACGAATAACATAGATAGTGTCGCAACTGCAGAGCCATAACCAAAGTCAAAGTATACAAAAGCATTCGTATAGACATAGGTTGGTAATATGCTTGTTGTAAAGCCTGGTCCACCGTTCGTTAATGCCCATATCATTTCAAATTTGGTCCATGTTGCAATAATTGTAATAATGCCGGTGACGTAAATAATCGGTTTTAATAGTGGGATCGTAATATGAAGAAAACGTTTCCAAGCATTAGCACCATCAATATGTGCTGCCTCCGTCATATCCTTAGAGATGCCTGTCAGTCCAGCCATTAACATTAATGTAATGTAAGGAAATCCTTTCCATGCAGATGTTAATAATAGCGCTGGCCACACCCAAAATTCATCACCTAGCCAAATAATATTTTCTGAAATGAGATTTATATCCGTTAAATAATGATTCAATAATCCATTATGACCATCATAAATCCATTTCCAGATTAAACCGACGATAATAACAGGAGAAACCCAAGGTACCATCATTAATCCACGCCATAGGCCTCTGGCACGAAGCTTCTGACTTAATATTAATGCTGCCGGTACCGCAAGCATAAACTGAAGTATTGTCGAACCGAATACCCAGATCACACTATTAAACATAATTGTCCAAAAATTACGATCACTATTGAATAGACGCTCATAATTATCTAATCCTGCAAAAGTCATTTTATTACCTGATATTAAAGAATAGTCATAGAAACTAATTCTGATCGTTTCAAAAAGCGGGTAAAATTGAAAGGCTACGAGATAGATTACTACCGGAGCTAATAATGCATAACCAAATCCATATTTCCGTAAAAATGTTTTGACCATCGTGTCACCTCCATAAAAAGTTCAAAATGTTCGCACGTCAGCACCAAGAAGATGACCTACAGTGGAAACCAGTAGCGCTAATAGTAGTTATTGGTGCATGAGCACACAGGCTTCCGATGGAGGGCATAATCGTCTTCGACTATGCTGCAGCGTATTACTACGTGATCACGAGCGGACTTTTTGAACATCATCTTCCATACCTTAAGTCAATGAAGGGGCATCTTATAACTAGATACCCCAAAGTTCATGGTGTTAGTTATAGTGAAAGAAACTACTATTCATATTTAGTTTTGATTTCATCGAGACCTGTTTTAATGGAGTTATAAGCATCATCAACACTGCTTTTTTCTGTTAACATCTTAACAATGTATTCTTGCACAATAGTTTCCATCTCCGATTGTCCAACAATTTTATCCATTTGAACACCTGAAGTATCTAACATCGCTTGGAAGTCTTCAAGCATACTACGATGTCCATCAATTGCTTTTGGATAAATATTCTCTGCTTCAACCATAACATCGTCAACTTTCGTTGCTTTCAACGCACTTACATTGACGATAGCTGCGTTAAGTGCATTGTACTTGGCAGATACTAGCTCTTCAATTAACTTCCAAGACACCTCTTTGTTTTTGCTATCCTTGAAGATCGCGTAGCCCATATTAGATACTGGAGCCTTCGCAGATGATCCAGATGGACCTTGAGGATATGCTAGCGCACGAGAAACATCGATAATATCTGGATTAATACTGTATACATTGGCAGAGAAGAACGTACCCGCAACAATCATGCCAACCTCTCCATTAGAGTAGGCGCGGAACATTTCTGGATATCCCCAAGTTAGATGTGCTTTCGGTTGATATTGTTCAAGATTTTTCATATGTGTAAGCAACTCAATATATTTATTTTTACTTTCTCCAGATGTATCGCTCAGTAATAGATCATTACTGTAGCCAGCAGTAAATGGCACTCGGAATGCAAAGCGTGCAACTGATAATGGATATCCAAAGCCGTACTTGCCATCCTTCGTCATCAATGCTGCCGCTCGTTCAACGTCTTCCCATGTTTTCAAATCTGCTATATTCATTCCTACTTCATTAAGCATTTCTTCGTTAACAATTAATGAGAAAGAGTTTGCTAATCCTGGAATAGAGTAAATATCATCTCCGCTCATTGAATATTCTAATGTTCCAGGTAAGAAACTATCTTTCGATATCGTCGTTCCTTCACGTTCGATATATCTATTCAATGATTCTAAACCGTTCATTTGCACTAAGTTGGTTACATCTTGTGTTGCCGTAATATCAGGAACTTTACCAGAGTTAATCATAACCGCAAGCTTAGTTTCCATGTCCTGCCAAGATAAATACATTAATTCTATGTTTACATTAGGATATTTCACTTTCATATCTTCTTTAAATGTTTCCGCGAATAACTTTTCTGATTCAGATGTACCTGGATAGACAAACTGGATATCTGCCGAAACGGTACTCCAATCAATTTCCTCCGCTTTATTTTCCTCCTCAACAACTGGCGTTGTATTACCGCCATTTTTGCTTGGTTTCCCACTGTTAGTTGAATTTACTGAGTTCCCGTTATTACCACAAGCTGTTACCAACATCGTAGTAACTAAAAACAATGACACGAACAAACTGCTCATTCTTCTTTTTTTCATAGTGTTAACCCCCTTCATCCAGTACAAAATTTTGTTGCCTCTTGCTTGATCTCATTGTATCCTCTGTGAATTTCACCAGCAATCTGACAATTTTTATATTTGTAGGACTATATTAAGATAATGAAAACGTATTCTTGATTAAATACCATTACTTTTGTAACATTTAATTGTAATCAATTTGATAAAGTTGGTGAACAATGAAATATTCTAATCGTTTCCAAACTAAATTATTGAAATATTTTTTGCTAGTCGTTATCCTACCACTTATTGGGATAGGCTTGATCTCTTATTTTATTTCCAAAAATTCTACTGAGCAACAAGTGCTTCACAGTCAGCAGCAAATCATTGGACTTGTCCAACATAACATTAAATTAATTTTCGATGATGTACATTCTATCTCTTCCTATGTTTCCGACAATGAAACCGTTCAAGCTCTTTTGGTCGAAAATGATCCTGATATCATTCAACAAGCGGATTCTAAAATTTACAATTTTTTATCTAGCTGGAAGCAAGCAAAGCAGTATATCTCATTTATTATCGTATATGGAGAGAATGGTCTAATGTATCGTTACTTCAATGATATATATCGCGAGGTGATACCTTATGAAGAATTAAAAGAAACGCCCCTGTATATTTCGACTGCAGCACTTGACGGCACAGCGGTATGGAATTCTTCTAGCTCTACTTTATTTCCACTACTTAATCAATACGATGATGTTATGGTCGGTAGAAGAATTACTAACCTTTATGATCATGATGATAAATTAGGTATGATGTTTGTAGGTATTAATCGACAAGCAATCCGAGATTTATTTCAAGGAATTAATATTAGCGAAGAATCGAAACTGTTACTTTTCGATAATAATTTTAATGTTATTGTTAGTAACAAAACGGACAGACAGCTACTAGATCATATAGGAAATGATCTTGCACTTCGCAAGCAAATTGTAAGCGCAAATGAATCCCTTATTATTACGATATTAGATAAACAATATATATTATCTACCGATGAAGTAACAGCGTATGATTGGTATGTAACAAGCTTAACACCACTTGATAAAATTCATGAACAAAGTAGAATTTTCGTCAAAATCACTCTCATCACTGCTTTTGCACTACTTGTTATTGTCGCATTATTATCTGCATATCTTTCTAGTAGAGTTACGTCACCAATTAAAAACTTGCTACGTTCAATGTCCAATTTTAAGCGAGGAGACTTTAACCAGTTCGTACCTGTTCAATCCAATGATGAAATTGGTCTACTTACTAAAAAATATAACGAGATGGTATCTGAGCTTAATGAATTAATACAAAAGGTGTACGTTAGTCAAACGAATCAGAAAATTATTGAACTTCGTAATCTTCAAGCACAAATTGAGCCCCATTTCTTATATAACACACTAGATTATATTTTCTTAAATTCTAAAATTAATGGAGATGAGCAAACTGCTAATGTTGTCTATTCCTTAAGCGAATTATTCCGTTTGTCTCTGAATCGTGGAGAGGATTTTTATCAGCTATCTTACGAAATGAAGCAAATCAAAGCATATATTAATATCCAACAGGCACGATTCCCTCATATTTTCAGAGTTGAATATGAGGTTGATGAAGAGATATTGAATTATTATAGTGCTAAGCTATTGCTACAGCCTATTGTTGAAAATGCCATTGTTCATGCTTTTTCCGAAAATGAGGAACAAGGATTGTTGCGTATTTGCGGCTATTCTGAACAGGAACATATTATATTTACGATCGAAGATAATGGTTCTGGTATGACACTCGATCAAGTGCATTTGATTCTCCAGACCAAAACAATGTTAGGTCAGAAACGTGGCTACGGTGTCCGTAATGTTAATGAGCGATTGGTAATGCTTTTTGGAGAAAAGTACGCGATACAAATACAAAGTACACTTCATAAAGGGACAAAGGTAACGGTTAAATTTCCTATTATAACAACAGAGGAAGAATGGAGGGATCGCTATGAAAGTTATGATCGTTGATGATGAACCCATCGTTACAAAAGCACTTTCATCCTTAATTCCTTGGAGCTCTTATGGATTTTCACTAATTGGTGTCGCGAATAATGGTAAAAAAGCGCTTGATATGATGGAGCATGACATCCCAGATCTCATTCTACTTGATTGTAAAATGCCAATTATGGATGGTATTACACTTCTAGAAAATATGAGAGAGCGTCAATATGATACTAGGACTATTATATTAAGCGGTTACGATGAATTCCAATATGTACAGCAAGCGTTAAAACTGGGAGCAAGTGATTATTTTTTAAAGCCTCCAGATATCGAAAAATTGTTCGAAACATGTAAAACCCTACAAATTGAATTTCAGCAAGAACGATTATTACAGCAGCAACTTAAAGAAAATCTACCTGTCATTATTGAACGGTTTTGCCATAGTTTAATTGAAGGTAATAAACGATCAGAAACGGAATTACTTGAAAAGCTTGATTACTTACAGCTTCCTTTAAATAGTGGCACTTTTCAGCTGTATTTAATTGAAGCGTTAGACTCTGAGCAATACTACACACATTACAGCTATTTCGATCAACAGCTACTGCAATTTTCAATTCGCAATATCATTGAGGAAACGTTGCAACATATTGATAACAAAGTAATTTTTCAAGATTTCGCACAGCGCTTTGTATTCATTTGTTGTAGTGAACAATTAGAAAATTATCAATCCATTAAGCAGTTACTAGAGCAAGTTATCACCAATATCAAGCTCACACTGAAAATAAGCACTACCATAGGAGTGTCACGTATTCATCCTTATTTGCACGAGGACAGTCGAATCGCTTATGAAGAAGCCAAGTTAGGAATAGAGTATAAGTACTATGCAGGGCTTAATGAAATTATTTCAATTGATGAGTTAGATCAAAATTACAGTAAGCCCAATCAAAATCAATCCAAACAACAGCTACTTCAAGTGAAAGATCTTGAAAGAGCTTTAAAAATCGGCGATAATCAGTTGCTTGATGAATGGGCTCAGCAATTTATCCAACGTGTAAAGGAAAACCAGCTTGCTCAGCAGGATGCAACAATGCTTTCATTGCAAGCGATGATTGAATCGGCTCGAACGGTAATAGATATCTATCCCCAACTAAAAGTGGATCATTTCATATCAAGTGAAAATATGAATGCCGTTCTATTAGCCGCAACACTTGATAAATTAGAAATAATATTATTAGACTTCTTTAAGCGATTATTATCAGTCTCTGGGCAAATTCGTAAGCTAGACAAAAACGTTGCAATAGAGCGAACTAAGAAATATATTTCTGCAAACTATGATCAGGAGCTAACATTGGAAAGCATTGCTAATGAAATACATCTAGCACCAGCCTACCTTAGTTATCTATTTAAGCAAGTAGAAATGGTGAATATTGTTGATTACCTTACTTCAATAAGACTGGAGAAGGCAAAGAATCTATTACAAAATACGAACATGAAGGCGAATGAAATATCAGTTAAGGTAGGTTATCTTGACAATAAATACTTTAGCCGCATTTTCAAAAAGAAAATAGGATTAACACCACTTGAGTACCGCCAGCGATTTCAGAAAGAATAATAAAACAAGCTACTCTAAGAAGACAAGCATCTTATTCGCCACATACCACTTGAAAGGAGTATTCTCATGCCTACTCAATTACCATATGAAACTTATGGCTTTCGTTTCAACAACTATTCCAACATTCATCTGCCACTTTGTCATCTCTTTGCAGTTGGCCATGATAATATTAAGCATGATTTCTATCGCTGGCATGGATTAGAGCGTCAGGATGGTCCGCTTCTACTATTCCAATATACGCTAGATGGCAACGGTCAACTAGATTTGGGACAACAAACGATGAAAATTCAGAAGCATCAAGCTTTTCTTACAGAGATTCCAAGCGACCATTGTTATTACTATGATTCGCAACCGGAGGGATGGCATTTCTTTTTCATTTTAATCCGTCCGCATACGATTCTTCCCATTTGGAATGAGATTGTACAATTGCTCGGTCGTACGCCATCTTTACCACCCACTAGTAAGCCAATTCAAATACTTGAGGAGATTATCTCCGCCGCTCAAGCAGGCTTAATTACAGATGAATATATCGCTTCAACATTTGTGTATTCCTTTGTTATTGAATTAAGAAAGTATGCGGCGTCTTCCCCCATACCTAAGAAACTACCAATTTCAATTACCTCTGCTGTGCAATATATTGATCAACATTATCAGAATATGATCGGCCAAGAGGAACTTGCCAATCAACTAGGTTTGTCTAAATATCAATTCATTCGAGCTTTCACTAAATATATGGGCATTACACCCAACGACTATTTGAATAGAAAGAAGATTGAAAACTCACTAACTTTATTGTTGTCTACTTCCTATTCGCTAGAATATATCGCACAAGAAGTCGGTTATTCTTCAGCAAGTTACTATATTAGAGTTTTTCGTAAATTAATCGGTCAGACTCCCGCTTCATTTCGTTCAACGAAGCATCAATTACAGTATGATAAGCTTTATTTCAATTAAGTTTACAGGTGCAATATTGTGCTATTGATTCATCTAATTTATCGTATTAATAACCTTCCAAACCGATTAAGATAAGATCAATAAAGTATTACTCTTTAACTCATATTGAACAACTTATCGGAGGGATATCGAATGGATCATCGTCTTTTCTCCCCTACTCCACCTATGGGATGGAATAGCTGGGATTGTTATGGAGCAGCAGTAACTGAGGCTGAAATTCGCGGAAATGCTGAATATATGGCAGAGCATTTATTATCAACTGGTTGGGACACTATAGTAGTCGATATCCAGTGGTGTGAACCTGGTGCGGTTTCATCTCAATACAGACAGTTCGTACCATTAGAAATGGATGAGTTTTCTCGTCTAATTCCAGCAGTTAATCGATTCCCATCAGCAGCTGATGGACAAGGCTTCAAACCTTTAGCTGATTATGTACATGGTCTTGGCTTGAAATTCGGCATTCATATTATGCGAGGTATTCCGCGTCAAGCTGCGCATAATAATACAGCTATTAAAGGCACAACTGCTACCGCTAGACAAATCGCATCTCCTAATTCCATTTGCCCATGGAATACCGATATGTATGGCGTTGACGCTGCTCAAGAGGGTGCTCAGCAATATTACAACTCATTGTTTGAACTATATGCAAGTTGGGGCATAGACTTTATTAAAGTAGATGATATCGCTGCTTCACGCCTCTATGATATTCATCTTCCTGAGATCGCACTTATTCAAAATGCGATTCAGCATTGTGGCAGACCGATTATTCTAAGTCTTTCTCCTGGTCCAGCACCTCTAGAACATGCAGGCTTCCTATCTACTCACGCCAATATGTGGCGTATGACGGATGATTTCTGGGATCATTGGTTATTACTGCTTGATATGTTTGATCGTTGTGAGAAATGGCAAGGTAAGTCTGGGAACGGCAATTGGCCTGACTGTGACATGCTGCCACTTGGACATATTGGCATACGTTCAGTTGATGGTGGTGGAGCAGACAGATGGACTCGCTTCACAAAGGATGAGCAAGTTACGATGATGTCACTATGGGGTATATTCCGTTCTCCTCTATTTTTCGGCGGAGAGCTTCGTGATAATGATGAGTGGACTTTGAATCTAATTACGAACAAACATATCATTGATATGAATCAACACTCTGCAAACGCTCGTCTATACTCTCGTACGAGTAATTGTATCGTCTGGACAGCAGAGGGAGCTAACGATTCTACTTACGTAGCTATTTTCAATATCGGAGAACAAGAACTTACCACTGAACTTACTACACATGTTAACGATCTGCAAAGCTATTCTCAAGTTATCGATGCATGGGATAATGCTGCTTTTGCTCCTAGTGAAGCTAATACGTTCACTATCCCATCACATGGTGCGAAAGTATTCCTATTGTTGAAATAAGTTTCATCATATATTAGTGACTCTATTACACTACAAAAAACGAGCTAGCTATACGTCATTAGAATGACGGTAAGCTAGCTCGTTTTGTTGTTCATTAAGTGTAATGTCACTTGAGTTATAAATCATTTTTAGTGTCTATTTTCGATTTTTCAACTCATCCCAATACAGTGACACTAAGTTTAGTATTTATCACGACTTTTCCAGTTCTTCCGAGCATATAGACCTCAATTTTATTGCATATTATTACTTTTCCGAGCATGCACGACTGCTACCGTGTAAAGGTAGCTGTCTTCTATCGATTAAGCAGACTTCCTACGTAGCGCAGTAATTCATTGGAGCATACTGGGCAATATCCGTGCTCTTCCATAAGTCGTGCAGATACTTCATTTATTCGTTTCAATTGACTCTCATCAGGTGTTTTCGTTGATGTCGTAATTTTTACGATATCTTTCAGATCAGTAAATAATTTTTTCTCAACCGCCTCACGCAATCGTTCATGGCTAGTAAAATCAAATTTTTTCCCTTTACGTGAATATGATGAGATACGAATAAGTATTTCTTCACGGAAAGCCTTCTTCGCATTCTCACTAATCCCTATTTGTTCTTCAATCGATCGCATTAGTCGCTCATCAGGATCCATCTCTTCACCAGTAAGCGGATCTTTGATTTTCGCCCAATTGCAATAAGCTTCAATATTATCTAAGTAATTTTCAAATAATGTCCTTGCAGATTCCTCGAATGAATAGACAAATGCCTTCTGAACTTCTTTCTTCGCAAGATCATCATATTCTTTACGCGCAACAGAAATAAAATTCAAATAGCGCTCTCGTTCTTCCTTCGTTATTGATGCATGTTGATCTAATCCATCTTTTAATGCACGCAGTACATCGAGTGCGTTAATGCACTCCATATCTCCCTTAATAAGCGCGCTTGAAATACGGTTGATGACATAACGCGGATCAATACCAGACATACCCTCTTCAGCATATTCATTTTGCATTTCCTTCAGATCGGCATCCTTGAATCCTTCAACTTCTTGACCATCATACATTCGCATTTTTTTCACAAGGTCCATACCCTGCTTCTTCGTTTCTTTTAAACGTGTAAGGATAGAGAAAATGGCAGCCGCGCGGAGTGCATGTGGAGCAATATGCACATGCTTCATATCACTCTCAGATATGAGCTTACTATAGATTTTCTCCTCTTCTGTCACATTCAGATTATATGGTATAGGCATAACAATCATCCGAGATTGCAACGCTTCGTTCTTTTTATTACTTATAAAAGCTTTATACTCTGTTTCGTTCGTGTGCGCAATAATAAGTTCATCTGCTGAAATTAAAGCAAACCGACCTGCCTTAAAATTCCCTTCTTGCGTTAAACTAAGTAAATTCCAGAGAAACTTCTCATCGCATTTCAACATTTCCTGAAATTCCATCACGCCACGATTGGCCTTATTCAGCTCGCCATCAAATCGATAGGCCCGAGGGTCAGACTCTGATCCGTACTCTGTAATTGTTGAAAAATCTATACTACCCGTTAGATCAGCGATATCTTGCGACTTTGGATCAGATGGACTAAACGTACCAATTCCAATACGATCATCTTCAGAAATAAATACGCGTTCCACTCGCACATCTTCAATATTGCCGTTATATTGATCCCTTAATCTCAACTGGCAACTAGGGCATAGATTTCCTTCAATTCTAACCCCTAAACTTGCTTCAACTTCACTTCTTAATTCCTGTGGAATGAGATGCAACGGTTCTTCATGCATCGGGCAACCTTCGATCGCGTAGACAGTACCTTTCTCCGTACGTGAAAAGCTTTCTAGTCCTCGCTTGATCATCGTAACTAATGTTGACTTACCACCGCTGACAGGACCCATTAATAACAAGATACGCTTTCTTACATCCAATCGTCTTGCAGCAGAATGGAAATATTCTTCAACCAACTTTTCGACTGCTCGATCAAGTCCGAATATTTCCTCCTCAAAAAATTTATACTTTTTCTGTCCATTTTTCACTTCGACCCCATGCGATTCAATCATCTCATACACTCTAGAATGCGCAGTCATCGCAGGAGAGACATCATTTTTCAATATTTCTACATACTCTCTAAATGTACCTGACCAAGCTAATCGTTCACTCTCTGCCTGATACTCTGATATACGTTTGAAAATATCCATCCTTTGCCTCCTCCCAATCACATCTGACACCTACATCATCTATCTTCTCCGCTTTGGGAGATCGCCTAGCATCAACAAACATAACCTGTAACTTAGTTCTATTGTATGCTTGTGATAGTAGGATATTGCCCATTATTTTAGCGTTAATCAATTAATACGTTACTAACATTATTATTTTTATTTAGCAGTTTCAATGATACTAGTAGCGACGCCATTCCCCGCCGGTATTGAGGTTGTTCATCCAGCATAATTTGATAACGAAGTGCTGCATGGAGCCAGTCGACAGAACAATTTACATATCTTATTCATATCATTTATATACGATCTAGCTAGCTTTGATATAATAGAAATATCATTGTTGATTGATGGGAGTAAGATGAAATGGCTATCTCAAAAGAAGAGGAATTGTATAATCCGATTAAGAGTTACTTTGTACATAGAGGTTATGAGGTGAAGGCAGAGGTGAATCATTGCGATCTTGTCGCTATTCATCCTGAAACAGAAGAAACGATAATTGTTGAAATGAAAAAAACGTTCAATCTTGCATTACTTCTGCAAGGAGTTGAACGTCAAAGATTAGGAGCTCAAGTTTACTTGGCCATTGAGCGAAATCGCAAAAAATCAGGTGCAGTGAATCAAAGATATGGTGATCTAACTGAGCTTTGTCGTAGACTCAATATTGGACTAATGACTGTAACTTTCTATAAGACTAAAGCAGCTGTCGTTGAGATATTATGTTTACCAGAAGATGAGCCGATCCGATATAATCGCGTACGTAAAGGTAAACGTCTGTTACAAGAATTCAAAGAACGTAGTGGTGATTATAATGTCGGTGGTAGTCATGCTAGAAAACTGGTTACATCGTATCGTGAGAAAGCACTTCGCTGTGCCCTCTCACTACAACAACTAGAATTATCATCCCCGAAAAACCTTAGCACACACTCTGGCGTTGCTAATGTAGCTGTAATATTGCGCCATAATTATTATGGTTGGTTTCATAAAGTTGAACGTGGCAAATACATGTTAACTACTGATGGTCATGCCGCACTACTGGAATATGAGAACGTCATAAATGGATGGACTAATTCCTAGCTGTAAATTGTTCTACTAATCCATCCAATTCCTTCACTAAAGTTGTAAGTTGGTCTCTATTGACTGTTTCAAGATGAACATCAATGGAACTTTCATCTGATTGGTCTAATTGAATAACTTGTTCACGTAAAACCGTCAACGTTTGTTGCTCTTTCTGAAGAGCTTTCATTATTAATTTGTTAGGAAGACCGTCAGGTAGTTGAATTGGAATAATATCATTAGTAGTTGAATTTCTTTTTCCGACCTTCAAAAACTTACTCTTTTCACATTTTTCCAGAAATTTAACTACTTTATTGTCAATGCTGCGTAAGTTATCTCGTTCACTATCTGAATTTTGAAAATCATTTATTTTTCGTTCTACTTGATGGTCCGACTCGTTCTGCGAGGTAAGATTAGTTGTAACCTCTTCAATACCTAATTTTCCCTTGTTTTGCTCTGCCAACTTATCATTATGTTGTGTATTGTTAGCTTTAATTGACTTCTCAGAGCTTTTCGGACTTTTAGTGGATTTCTTCACTGCAGGTTGCACTATTGTTTTTCTTTTCCCTTTAGCGCTGATAGTATTTTTCCCTTTGGAATTAATTCGTGCGGACTCATTATTTTTATGTTGCTCTTTTTTTTTCAAACTATTCACCTTCCTTCCCTACTATACTCATATCCCAAATGCGTTCAATATGTTCTTAATTTTTGAAGTTTTCTTTTTGGTACACGTTGGTTATAATAGGTATTAGTTACTGGAGGTGCTTATACCATGAATTTCTGGATTGTAATTACTGTTCTTGTTTTATTTCTTACGGCTATTTTGACTAGTTCATATAACGAAGATAAAACAAACGGACTTTAGGCCTTCAACACAAAAAAGCAGCTATCTTTCTCACTAAGAGAAGGTAGCTGCTTTTTTGATTAGAACATTGACTAGAAAATACTAATTTTTAAGTAGATTCATTTCAGTCATGCATGCTTCACATACATATCTTTCTTTGAAGTCAACGACTTCGACCATAGAACCACAGAATACGCATTTAGGACGATATCTTTCCAAGATAATATGATCTCCCTGTACAAAAATTTCAACAGGGTCACCTTCATTCATCAGATAACGCTTGCGAAGTGATTTGGGTAGGACAATACGTCCTAGCTGATCCACTTTTCTTACCACGCCTGCTGGTTTCATTATTTCACCTCTCTTGTGTCGAATAAATTTGCAAGTAATTTCGAGAGAAAACCATGCTTTATTTATTTTCGACAAAGAGTTACATATTCCTGCAAATATATTAAAATATTAATTTCCTATTTTTCACAATAGGTTTGGGAAGTTATTTTGTCTTAATGCTTCATACAAAATACAAGCAGCAGAATTGGATAAATTCAATGATCTTACTGCATCCGTCATTGGCATTTTAATACAATTTTCGATATTACTATAAATTAATTCCTCAGGTAATCCTTTAGTTTCTTTACCAAAAACAATAAAGTCTCCATCTTGATACGAAACGTCAGAATACATTTTTTTTGCTTTTGTACTTGCATAATAAAAATTAGCGGTACTGTTTTTCTCTTGTAATTCAGCGAAAGAATCATAATACTGTATGTTTACTGAATGCCAATAATCTAAGCCAGCACGCTTTAATTGTTTGTCGTCCGTGCTAAAGCCAAGTGGACGTACAAGATGTAAATGTGCCCCTGTTGCTGCACATGTTCGAGCAATATTACCTGTATTTGCTGGAATTTCTGGTTCGACTAAAACGATATGAAAAGCCATTGTAATTCTCCATTCTTTTATGAATTCATATTCTGTTAACAAACTCTCAATATTTTACATCAAATTTACAGAACGTTAATTCTGAGGTTATTGTTCTCCTGCATACTTAAATTATTAATCAAAAACTAACCTTCCGATATACTTTTCCATTCAGAAAGAGAATCAAGTAACTATGAAAAGTTAAGATCAACCTTCCGATGTACTTTTCATTTCTAGAAGTGAATCGAGAAGCTATGAAAAGTTTAAGAGCAACCTTCCGATGTACTTTTCATTTCTAGAAGTGAATCGAGAAGCTATGAAAAGTTTAAGGAGTGTTACTATGCAGAAGAAAATTTTAATTGTTGATGACGAGCCTTCAATTTCCAAATTGATTGAATTCAACTTAAAGCTTGCCGGCTTTGAAGTTCTATGCGTTGCTGATGGCGAAGCAGTATTTCAATCTTTACGAGTATTTCGTCCTGACTTAATTATACTTGATCTAATGCTTCCAAAAATGAACGGAATTGAAGTTTGCCGTATACTACGAAATCAGAATAATGCTGTCCCTATTATAATGCTAACTGCACTACATGACATAGCCGATAAAATTAATGGTCTTGATAATGGTGCCGATGACTATATGACGAAGCCATTTAGTCCACAAGAATTAATCTCACGTATTACAGCTATTTTCCGTAGAATAGATACTTTACCTGGAATAAGTAAAGATATACAATATCAAATCGGTTCATTGAACATTTGGGCTGATCAACGACAAGTATTTCTCAATGAGGAATTAATTGAACTTACTCCGAAAGAATTTGAATTGTTACTATTCCTTTGTAAGCATGAAGGAAAAGTGTTAAGTCGTCAACAATTACTACATGGCGTTTGGGATTACCATTTCCTGGGAGACACTCGCATCGTAGATGTTCATATTAGTCATCTTCGCGATAAAATTGAACGTAATGCCCGCAATCCAGAGTATATTACAACGATCCGTAATGTTGGATATAAGTTACAACCACCGAAAATAAACAGTAGTTCATTCGCATAATATCTACTCGCAAGCAAAGACCGCTCTATCTCAGGTACGAGATAAGAGCGGTCTTTGTTATATTATTAGTGCAAGTTCATATTCGACGCCTACTTTGCTACGTTAGCTTGATCACGGGCGGACATTTTGAACTACCTTAAAAGTTAAGCGTTGCGAGCTTGGAATTCCTTCATAAATGCCACCAACGCCTCGCAACTTTCAAGTGGAACTGCATTATAAGTTGAAGCACGAAGTCCACCAACATCACGGTGTCCTTTCAATCCTACAAATCCAGCAGCCTCAGACTCTTTGATGAATTTTTTCTCAAGATCTTCGTTAGCAATGCGGAATGTAATATTCATAGCAGAACGATTTTCTTTGTTCGCACATCCAACGTAGAAGCCATTGCTCTCATCAATAACATCATAGATAAGTTTTGTTTTGTTAAGGTTGAACTGTTCAAGAACTTCAAGTCCACCTTTTTCTTTAATCCATTTCAACACTAGACCTACCATGAAAACACCAAAAGAAGGTGGTGTATTGTATAGGGAATTTGCATTCGCATGAGTATCGTAACGGAACATTGCTGGAATCGTTTTTGGACTAGCAGCAATTAGATCTTCACGCACGATTACTACTGTAACACCTGATGGTCCAAGATTTTTCTGTGCTCCAGCATAGATCATTCCGAATTTACTTACATCTACTGGACGACTCAAAATATCACTAGACATATCAGCAATTAGTGGTACACCATCAAACTCAGGGAAGCTTTGGAATTGAACCCCACCAATTGTTTCATTAGTAGTAATATGTACATATGCTGCATTTTCAGGGACAACAATCTCGGAAGCTGCAGGCATACGCATATATTTATCTTCTTTAGTAGAAGCAACAATAACAGCTTCACCAACAACAGTCGCTTCTTTGTAAGCTTTACCAGCCCAAGCACCTGTATCTACATATGCTCCAATTTTACCTTCAGACAGGAAGTTCATTGGAATCATTGCAAATTGTGTACTTGCTCCACCTTGAAGGAATAAAATCTTGTAGTTTGAAGGAATGTTCAATAACTCACGAAGTACATCTTGAGCCTCTTGATTCACTTTTTCATAAAGTGCACTACGGTGAGACATTTCCATTATTGCCATGCCTGCACCTTCATAATCAACAAATTGAGCTTGAGCCTGTTCTAACACTTCCAAAGGAATTGCAGCAGGACCAGCATTAAAATTATAAGCACGTGTCATTAAATTTCATCCTTTCTGATTACACCATCAATATCTTAAACTATATCAATTTTAGTACATTCCTTCAAGTAAAATCGTTTCATTATTACGAAAAAGTCGAACGTATTCTAACTTTCGATAACGAACATTCGGATTTTACCGATATATAGCTCAATAATAGATGATTATTGAGGTGAATATTCACTCTTCTATATGATTTAATTAGTATATCAAAATTTATCAGATTATTGTGTTAATATTTTGTGAATATTTTCACATTTGTAATGAACTTTTTCCCTATCAACAAAAAAGCTGCTTTACTAACGAATAATCGTCAGTAAAGCAGCTTTCTCAAATTTCTCCATAAGGAGAAAATCATTACTTCGTGCTAACTAATTAGCAACCGAAGTATAGGTTGAATTCATGTGGATGAATACGGATTGCTACTTGTTTTGCTTCAGAACGTTTCAAAGCAATGTAGTTAGCAATGAAGTCTTCAGAGAATACGCCGTTTTCAGTCAAGAATGTAGAATCAGACTCAAGAGCATCAAGAGCTTCTTCTAGAGAACCTGGAACGCTACGAATTTCTTTCTTATCTTCTTCTGGAAGATCATAGATATTTTTATCGAATGGTCCATAACCAAGAGCAACTGGATCAAGACCTTTTTTGATACCATCAAGACCTGCAAGCAACATAGCTGCAAATGCAAGGTATGGGTTAGCAGTTGTATCAGGAGTACGGAACTCAATACGACAACCTTTAGGAGATACTGCTGCAATTGGAATACGAACTGCTGCAGAACGGTTACCTTTAGAGAATACCAAGTTAACTGGTGCTTCATAGCCAGGAACTAGACGTTTGAAGGAGTTTGTACTTGGGTTAGTAATAGCGATAAGAGCAGGAGCATGGTATAGAACACCAGCGATGTAGCTCATTGCCATTTTGCTTAGGTTACCATAAGCACCTTTTTCGTAGAACAAAGGCTCATCTCCATTGAAGATAGAAGAGTGAACGTGCATACCGCTACCGTTATCACCAAATAGTGGTTTCGGCATGAATGTAGCTACTTTACCCCATTGTTTTGCAACGTTTTGTACGATGTATTTATATTTAAGTAGGTTGTCACCTGTTTTTGTTAATGTATCGAAACGGAAGTTAATTTCAGCTTGACCAGCAGTTGCAACTTCATGGTGATGACGTTCAACGCGAAGGCCAGTTTCTTGCATAACACGAACCATTTCAGAACGGATATCTTGTTGTGCATCAGTTGGAGCAACTGGTACATAACCACCTTTAACGCCAACTTTGAATCCAAGGTTACCGCCTTCTTCTTTACGGCCAGTGTTCCAAGCAGCTTCTTCAGAATCTACAGAATAGTAAGAAGATTTCATGTCATTGCTAAAACGAACATCATCAAAAATGAAGAATTCAGATTCAGGAGCGAAGTACGCTGTAGTTCCAACTCCAGTAGTTTGTAGATATTCTTCAGCCTTTTGAGCAATACTACGTGGGTCACGATCATAACGATCACCATTCGGAGTATGAATGTTACACATGATGTTAAGTGTTGGGTGAATTGTGAACGGATCTATGAATGCAGACTCAGTATCTGGCACCATTACCATATCTGATTCTTCAATACCACGGAAACCAGGGATAGATGAACCATCAAATGCTACACCTTCTACGAAAGTATCTTCACTTACTTCAGTAGTTGGTAATGTAATATGATGTACCCCACCATTAAGACCTATAAAACGGAAATCTACAAATAAAATGTTGTTTTCTTCAAGAGTTTTGATAATTTGTTGTGCTGACATATAAAACTTCCTCCATTTCCGAACAATCAGATGTAATAGTAGAATAATGTTCAATTTCTCGTTTAACTTTATGTTGTAATTATAATTCTCACTATAAGTATCGTCAATAGTCATGTAAGGTATTTTTTGTGTATATGTTAGGTTAACTCACAAACCTAACATGAGTTAATAAACCCTTATATATCAAGGAGTTTCGGCATTTTTTACGAATGTAAACGTTATCTTTACAACCATTTTCCACAAAAATTATGTATAAAAGTACAAACAAAAACACGCTATTTTGTAGCTTAATCCATTTTTCTGAGTAAAATTTCATTAAACTACTGTTTTAGTTCAATAGTACCATCACATGTTTGATATATTACAGTAGTGTAAATTTTATAGTGTATATCATTAAATCCGTTCACAATATGTAACAATACCCACTTATTGTATGGAAACTTCACATATCGAGGTACGATAACATGTACTCCATGAAAAAGAAGCCTTTGATAACCATTCGTAAACACGAATGGTTATCAAAGGCTTCTCTGTTTGTAATTATATTTATCTAGGTAAGTGTCTAGTGTTGCTTATAATATTGTGCAAATTTATTTTTTCCACTCTGTGAATGCTTCCGCAGGGGCTTTTACTGTATTGAAGGATTTACCGACAATAGGTGCTAATTTCTCAAGATCTTTCAATAAGTTAGCAAATTGATCTGGGAATAATGATTGTACACCGTCACCTGTCATAGAATTATCAGGATCTGTATGCATTTCTATAATTAAACCATTCGCACCAGCCGCTAATGAAGCTTTAGACATCGGTTCTACAAGTTCACGTCTCCCTGTTCCATGACTTGGATCAGATATTACTGGAAGATGACTCAAAGATTGTAATACCGGAATGGCAGTAAGATCTAGTGTATTACGAGTATACGTTTCAAATGTTCTAATCCCACGCTCGCATAACATTACATTTGGATTGCCGCCAGCTAAAATGTATTCCGCTGCATTTAGAAGTTCATCGTAAGTTGCACTGAAACCACGTTTCAATAATACCGGAGTTTTAATTGTACCAAGTTTACGTAGTAGATCAAAGTTTTGCATATTACGGGTACCTACTTGTAAAATATCAGCATACTCCGCGCACACATCTACATATTCCGGTGTCATAACCTCTGTAATCGTCAGTAAGCCATGTTTCTTGCCCGCTTCTGCCATCATAACTAAACCTTCGACTCCAACACCTTGGAAGCTGTATGGCCCTGTTCTAGGCTTGAATGCGCCACCTCGTAACACTTGACCACCTGCTGCTTTTACAAGTCGTGCGATTTCATCAATTTGCTCTGGGCTCTCAACAGCGCACGGTCCACCCATAACAACGACGTGCTCCCCACCAATTTTAACTCCATTGATTTCAATAACAGTATCATCTGGGTGGAAGTCTCTACTTGCCAGCTTATATGATTTTGAAATCTTGATCACATTTTCAACATCTTTCATTGCTCTTAATTGTTCTCCCAATTGTGGATCTGCTTGACCAATAATGCCGATGACCGTACGATCATCTCCTTTGGATACATGGGCTTGCATTCCATCCTTTCGTTCAATGAATGATACAATCTCAGAAATACGCTCATTTGTTACATTATTTTTAGTTATTACGATCATGACTAATCGCTCCCTTTTCGCTTATTAAGCTATATGATGTGTTGATACATTAAATTAACTTTTCCACTTAAACTGTTATGATTTTCATAACAATACGCTTTCTCGCTTTTACGCTTGTTAGCTTTGACGCTGTTATGCTTTTATGCTTTTATTCGTTAAAGTAAATATACATCAGTTTTCTTCATTCGTCAACACATTGAATGTAATTAGATATTTAATTGTGGTATCTTATTAGCCGCTACGATGACAAATCGCTGTTCCAATCGCCGTTGGCCTCGGATTTATTGTTTTATCATAGTGGTATAAATCCGAGGACAAAAACGAACGCTATCGCTTTTCCACCAGCAATTAGCCCCCTTCGCTATACTAGATGTTCCAACCATAAAGATGTAGAATACATAAATACATTTCAAGAAACAAATTGGTTTGCATAGGTTATCCTCATTAACTCACTGTTGCAAAACAAATAATCCCTTCATTACTAATTACGATTAGTAATGAAGGGCTCTACATATTTGATATTTATTATGTCGTTTTCGTCTTGATTCTCGGTAATATTTTACTCATATTGACTGAACGTTTCAGTTCCCATGTAGAATCATCATTATGATCATACTTTTCAAGGTATTCAATAACTTCCTTAGTTAAGGCTGTCGGAGTAGACGCGCCAGATGTTACTGCGACACGATCAATACCTTGCAGCCATTCTTGCTTTAACTCAGATAGATCAGCAATACGGTAAGCTTTCACACCCGCAATTTCTTCAGACACTTGAGCTAAACGATTAGAGTTATTACTACGTGGATCGCCTACTACGATACATAACTGTGCTTCACCAGCTTGACCAGCTACTGCTTCTTGACGAACTTGAGTGGCAAGGCATATCTCATTATGAACTTCAGCATGAGGGAATTTCTCTTTCAACTGATCAATGATATGTCTAATATCCCATTGCGACATCGTTGTTTGATTCGTAATTAGAAGCGGAGTATTCTCATCAAATTGCAAATTTGCAATCTCATGTTCTTTCTCTATTAAATGTACCATGTCAGGAGCAACACCAATCGCACCTTCTGGCTCAGGATGTCCCTTCTTACCAATATAGATCGTATGGAAACCTAACTCACTCTTCTCACGAATAATATCATGAGTTTTCGTTACATCAGGACATGTCGCATCAACGACGGTTAATCCTTTATCACGAGCTCTTTGACGAACTTCAGGTGACACGCCATGTGCTGTAAAAATGACGGTTCCCGTTTCAATTTGTTCCAGTATTTCAAGACGGTTCTCACCATCTAATGTGATAACACCTTCTGTTTCAAATGCATCAGTAACATGAGCATTATGAACAATCATACCTAATATATAAATCGGTTTTGGCAAATTTTCATTTTTCGCTGTTTGCAATGCCAATACCATTGCGTCTACTACACCGTAGCAATAACCTCTTGGAGATATTTTCACGATTTCCAACTCATCGCACCTACTCTCATTATCAATAAAGGTTCAAAACGCGGGCGTTCAAAACCAAGAAGATGGAGTGCTACTTGAGGAAGGAGGAAACGCAAGTGTACGTTATTGGTACACGCGTACCGGACTTCCCAAGTTCACTTCATATTCGATGTCGAATACGCATCGTTAGCGTTACATCGTTATCAACGTCCGCTGTTTGAACTACCTCTATTATAGACCAACATAGTAATTAGGAAAAGTCTATCGGCAACCATACCGTAAATGTCGTTCCTTTACCTTCTAAAGTAGCCACCTCAACGCTACCTTGATGCTCATCAAGTATCCACTTAGCAATTGCTAATCCAAGTCCAGTACCAACAGTTACACCACGAGAAACATCCGCCCGATAGAAACGATCAAATATATGTGGAACTTGATCAGGATTCATTCCAATACCATTATCCTCTATTATCCAAGCAATATGATGCTCTGTTCTTCTAACCGTGAAATTCACATCTCCATCTGGCGTGTATTTAAATGCATTTTCAATAAAGATAAACAGTAGTTGTTGAAGATAATCTTCACTACCATGAATATAAACATCATTCAATTCAGAGAGGTCGCCAACGCCCCAACTTGCTTGACGGGGAAGTAATTGAGCTCGACGTACTACCGCCTCTGTTAAGTTGTGAATATCAACTTTTTCTTTCTCCATTACATATCCTGCATCAGCACGTGCAAGAGCAAGAAGATCATTAACTAGCGTAGACATTCGTTTAGCTTCTGCTGAAATATCTGTAATTGCTTCATAAGATAATTCAAAATGAGTACCGCTTAAATTCACACTTTCTAACTGCTCACTTATCGCTCCACTTTGTTGCTCAGTCTGTTTCCACATTTTATCAAGTAAATCAATATTACCACGAATTGTCGTAAGTGGAGTTCGAAGTTCATGTGATGCATCAGACACAAAACGTCGCTGAGCCATGTATGCTTCATCTAACTCATTATAGGCCTTCTCTAACCTAGAGAGCATCATATTAAGCGTAGTAACAAGTGTACCAATCTCATCTTTAGCTATCGGCATAGGTATTCGTACACTTAAATCAGCACCATTTTCAATGTGTTTCGTAGCATTAATCACATTCTCAATTGGTCGTAATGCTTTTCTAGCAATTATTAATCCAATGGTAAATGCAATAAGAACAACAATAATTGAAGAGAATAGTAAAGTATTACGCAAACCTATTAAAAATTGATCTTCGTTATATGGAATCGCTCCAACTTGTAATAAACCAACTAGTACACCATTAATTTCAAGAGGTCGTTGATACGTAATCATTCGATATTTCTTATGATCAAGTTCTACCGTCACTTCAACAAAACCGTTTTGCAGAGATGGTGAAGCATCCGGATAAGGAATAACAAAATTTTGTTCGAACAAATTTGTCGATTGTCTATATTTTCCTTCGCGGTAATTGATTAACTGAACATAAATATTTTTCCCTTCAATTCGTGATTGACGGTCAATGTTGAGATCCAGTTTATCTAACATTACTGTTCCTGTAATTACCAAACCCTCACTTTCCGTTTTTACCATATCTCTAAGTTCGGCATACGTATTCCAGTTTATAAATAAATAGACGATAACACCGAATATTATTAATGCTCCAGTTAATAGTCCTGAATACCATAGTGTTAATCTTAATCGTAGTGACAAGGCTTTAACCTACCTCTCCTCTAAGCACATAACCAGTTCCGCGAACTGTTATGATAATACGACTATGACCGCCTTCCTCTAGCTTTTGGCGTAACATCGCGATATATACTTCAAGAACGTTCGACTCTCCACTGAAATCATAACCCCATATTTTCTCCATAATTGTATCCCTAGTGAGAACCCGCTTCGGATTTTGCATAAATAATAATAGCAAGTCATATTCTTTCGAAGTTAATTCAATTCTTCTTCCCGCACGAATAGCTTCCCTAGCATCAATATCAAGCACCAGGTCTTCGTAAGTTAATACACTTTCTGATTTGTCTAGCTTGTCTACTTTTCTTCTGAACAAGGCTCTGGCTCTTGCAAGTAACTCTTCAAGTGCAAATGGCTTAACGACATAATCGTCTGCGCCTAAGTCAAGACCTTTCACTCGATCGTTCACTTCATCTTTGGCAGTGAGCATGAGAATTGGAACTTGGCTACCACTTTCACGAATGCGGCGACATACTTCCATTCCATCGATATATGGCATCATGACATCAAGTATTACGAGATCTGGCTCTTTTAACATGAAACTTTTCAGTCCATCTGCACCATTATTGGCTATTGTTATTTCATATCCTTCAAAAGCAAGTGAACGTCTTAACATTGATGTTATTTTATCATCATCATCTATTACCAATATATGTTGTCTCATATGTATACCCTCCATTGTTAAGTAATAAAGACGCAGAGATCAATACCCCGCGTCTTTATTTTTATTGTATCCTATTTTAAACCAAATTCGTTTTTATCGCCAATCGTAATGGAAAGTGACATCTCTTTATTGTTACGAATAATTTGAAGTTCTATCGATGTACCAACCTCTTTCGATTTGATATAAGTTACAAGCTCATCCATCGTTTTAATCGTTTTATTATCGACACCAGTAATAACGTCGAATTGTTTTAAGTCCCCGACATATGCAGGAGAATTATAGTAGACACTTCTAACAATCGCACCTTCAGTAGTAGATAAACCTAATTCTTTTGCAATATCTTCCGTTAGATTTTGCAAATCTGCCCCGATAAATGGTGCAGCTGGTTGAGGTATAGTTGTATTGTTTTTCAACGATTCCAACACTTCATTAATCGTTGAAGTCGGTATCGCAAAACCTATCCCTTGAGCCGTAGAACTTACCGCAGTATTGATCCCTATTACTTCACCATCTGTGTTAAGTAACGGACCACCGGAGTTACCTGGATTGATCGATGCATCTGTTTGCAGCAGATTTTCGTAATTACGAGTACCTTCTGTATCAGAAATATCAATCGGACGTTCTTTGGCACTCAATACCCCAACCGTTAACGTATGGTCAAAGCCATACGGGTTACCAATGGCTATAACCCAGTCACCGATTTTAATATCTTCTGAGCTTCCTAATGGAAGTGTAGGGAACTTCTCATCGCTTTTTATTTTCAAGACAGCCAGATCTAGTTCGTAGCTTGAACCAAGAAGTTCTGCAACAAATGGTTTCTCATAGCCTTCGACAACGACACGGATTTCATCTGCATCAGCTATAACATGCTGATTCGTTAGAAGATAACCTGTTTCATCGAAGAAGAATCCAGTACCCATACCTGTTTGTTGCATGTCGCTGCTAGAACCTGTATCTCCACCATTTGATTTTGGTATATTATCTCCAAAGAATTGTCTAAAGAATGGATCATCAAGTAAGGAACTTGATCCCCCGCCACCAGATGAGTAGGATGAATATGTTTCAATCTTTACTACAGCTGGACTAGCTGATGCGAACAAAGAAGCAATATTATTAGGACGATCTGCTAACGGAGTACTCGTAGAAGCAGTATTGCCTTGTTCAGTTGTAGTCTTTTGAGATGAGTCGCTTGATCCATTATTCAGAGATTGTGTTTGCGATGAAACCGCTGCGTCTTGGGAAAACCAATTTTGCACATCTGCTGTGTACATTAATAAACCTACTGCAATAACACCTGCCATAAAGGATAAGAAAATCTTACCAAACCCATTCGGCTTTTTCTCCTTTTTAGTACCAAAAGGATCATTACCTCCAACTTGTGATGTTGTAAAAGGGCGATAATTAGTTTCAACTTGTGCTTGCTCATCATATACAGGAGGTGTAGTCTGACTACCGTATGCTGCTTGTTGATATGTTGGTGTTGCATTTGTGTGATTTTGAGATAGAGTATTTGTTAGATCTTGAGCAGCTGGTCGACCATTACCATAAGTATAATAGTACATCGTATCATCTTGACTTTGTTGCGCAGATGGTATGCTAGATGCTGGTTCACTGTTCACCGAAGTGTATTGTGCATCTTGTACATTTGCTGCTTGATTACGATCTGATTGATACGGATTAGAGTATGGTGATTGACCGTATACCTCTTGTTGTGATTGTCCTCTTTGCTCACTTGTCACATTATAACCTGACTCTGTACCATTATTGGACTCGGCTTTGTTATCGTTATCTGGTGCATTCGAATTTCCTTCACCCTTGAAGAAATCATCATAATTATTTTTATTGTTATTATCCATTTTACGCTCCTCCTAAACTATTCATATACTTCTGAAAGTCCGTCTACTAATCGAGTTTTTCCGAAGCATACTCTATATTAATTTCATAACCTATTCTTTGGATATCTCTATCTTGCACAATTTACCTTAAAACAAACTTAAAAAAGCTATAAACAAAAATAAAATCCTCACTTGGCATTAGTTTACACTGCCAGCGAGGATTTTTCATTAGATTTAATATGTAATTATTATTTATGCAAAAGATGCTTTAATGCTTCTTCCAGTCGAACAACTGCATGCTTCCCTTTCTCTACCCATTCATTAGATACAGGCGCATCTGGATCAATTGGTGCTTGAAATTGATTGAAGGAAGCGGAGAAAACACCAACATCGCCACTAGGGTCATTACCTTCATTGTAAATATGATTCAATACAAATGGTTCACTTAGTTCAATATAGGCATCAGAATGACCAATCTCGCTTGAGATCTCACCATTAATAACTTTGAATGGTACGCGTAACCATACTTTATTCTCTGTATCCAGCGATTGATCAAAAAATCCACCGTCATAATCCCAATTGCCCCCAAGCATAAACCCTAGTCCGCTACTCGTTTGATTCATCTCATCAAAAGCAAGCTGTTTACCAGCAACTTGTGAAGATATAGTAATCATACAGATCCCCCCATCATCTTATCAATTCATATTGGGAATTAGTATGCATCAATAGAAATAGAACTATACGAGTAGTTAAAACCTAGCGATTAGCCCAACCTTTTCGATGAGCAAGTACTGCTAATTGCGTCCGATCATCAAGTTCACATTTCATTAGCAAATTACTGACATGTGTCTTAACTGTCTTAATACTAATATGAAGCTCTTCAGCAATTTCCTTGTTGGACATTCCATCAGCAACGAGTAGTAACACTTCTCTTTCTCTCTCAGTAAAACTTTCATCGCCTTGTTGAGTACGCTGTACGCGTAAGCCCCTCGTCAACGACTGCGAAACTTCCGTTGTCATGACAGGCATACCTTTAAGTGCTCCTTTCAGAGCAAAGATTAATTCTTCCGAAGAAACAGTTTTCAGTACATAGCTTATTGCACCTGCTTCAATCGATTGATACACTTTATCATCTTCAAGAAAGCTGGTCAGCATCACAATTCTCATACTAGGGTATTTTTCTATAATACTGCGTGTTGCTTCTATCCCATTCATTACAGGCATCATCAAGTCCATTAGTATTAGATCAGGATGCTGTGACTCATCCATCGAATTTAGCAATGTCAATGCTTCTTGCCCATGACTACATTCTGCGATAACTGAAAAACTTGGCTCCAGCATCAAATATGTTTTCAAGCCTAATCGCACCATATCATGGTCATCGACAATCATAATGTTTACCGGTTCATCTATACTCACGACTGCAGCTCCTTCTCTTTTAACTTAGGTATCGTTACTTTAACAATCGTACCTCTACCTTCTTTACTAATAATTTCAGTTAAACCACTTAGTTTCTGAGCTCGCTCTTGCATCGTTGACAGACCATATGATTTCCTCGATAATGCTTCATGCTTAAAGCCAATACCATCATCTTGCAGTGTCATAATAACTTGGCTATCTGTCTCATACAGTGTTAATTGGCAGCTTTGAGTTTGCGAGTGTTTCACAATATTGGCCATGGCCTCTTGTATAATTAGAAAGAGTTGGTGCTCTTTCGCTTCTGATAGTGGCGACTCGATACGATACTCTAATTTACCTTGAATATTGTTCTGACGACAGTAATCTGGATACCAGTGAGTTAGTGCGCCTTGTAAGCTACGGTTTTCTAACTCCATCGGTCTTAAATGCGCGATAAATTTCCGCATCTGTTGCTGAGCTGTACTAGACATCGTTACTAGTTGTAGCGTTACTTGATCCGCTTGCTCGGGATTCACCTCACGCAATTTAGTAATAGATGATGCACACATATGGATGGCAAATAATTGCTGACTTACACTATCATGCAAATCACGAGCAAGACGCTTGCGTTCTTCTAGTACAGCAGACTCTATAGACGCAGATTCCTGAATAACTCGAGCCTCCCCCAACACTTGCAAATAGGAGAGCTTTTGCTCTGTCTGTTCTAAGAACTCATTAAATTGTTCAAACATTTCACTAAGCGGATCGTCTTGGTTGTAGCTCACCCTTGTTCCATAGTCACCGTTCACTGCGTTTTTTATCGCATATTCCAATCTTTCTAAACTATTACGTTCTTTTCTAGTAACAAAATGTGCAAGAACGGCACTAAAAAGCACCGTAATTACAACCGTTATAAGCCAAAGTGAAATGTTATGATAGTAAGGTTCTAACAAAATATAAAGTACAAGTCCGAGTAACGTAGAACTAATCGAAAGTAGCAGAACTCGATTAGCAAGCGAAAATGCTTTTACTTTATTGAGTTTAATAGAAGCCATTACCTACCCTACTCTCTTCACTTTTACATCGCCAATGAATGTTGAAACGACTATTACAATTTTACGCTCACATTCATTGAAATGATTGGTTTGTTGATTTACTTGTGACATAATTCCACCCTCACGCTGATCTAGAAACTTACTATCTCCGATAAAAGCATTCATTTGCACTTTAACTCCAACTGTAACATCATTCGGCACAAACACTTTGATATCACCGATAAATGCTGAGATAATGATCTTTGTTTCTCCATAAGGTATTTGAGCTTTTGTAAGATCTATCGTTGTATCTCCAATAAATGCGGATAAATTCATCGGTTTCAGCTCCCAGTGCTGCTTCCCGAAATGGAAATCTCCGATAAACGTAGACTTATTAATTTTATGGTCACCGTATTCGCCAAAAGTGTGATCGTAGGAATGATCATGCCCCCAATTTTTCCATTTGGGACGAGATGAAGATGGTTGAGATTCTTCATAAGTAGGTCCGTAGCTTTGTTGCTGAGATGAGTATTTGTCATCTTCATAATCTGCACCCTTCATTGTTGGATCTTCGTGTAAAGGGGGCGGTGGTTGCATATTCGGATTGTATTTATTCCATGTTGAATCAGTGCTATCCTCTTGCTTGCGATTATGTGTAATCATTTTAATACCATAGTATATAATCATGACACCTACTAAAATCGTAATAATCTTGCCAAGTCCAAAATCGATAATTCCAAGCTGCCTTCCGAGGAACCAGCTTCCGACTACAATTACAATTAGTCCAACACCGTACTTATCAAAAAATGATCGATTCATTGTGCATTCATCCTCTCGTCTTTCTTATATATCTAGTATAGCTAAATTTAACAAATCCACACAGCGTCGATAGATTGAAAATGTTCTCGGTCTAGAGACTGAGAGAGTTGGTATAAACTAAGAACGCTACATGAATAGTTCGTTGCTCCAATCGTGGCCGCTACGAGAACAGTTCGTTGCTCCAATCTTGACCGCTCCGAGAACAGTTCGTTGCTCCAATCGACTTTAGTTCCAGGATTTATTGGATGATAGGCTATGGTATAAATCCTGGAACAAGGTCGAACGCTTCCGCTTTTCCACAACGACTGTTCTCTCCACTAGGTTAGGGTGTAGGTGGGGAATACCAAAACATTCTCGAGGGTATTGTAGATTACTACATTCACAAACGAATTAGGACATAGATAAAAGGATGGAGCTCGTTAGTATACGAACTCCATCCTTTTGGATTAGGCGACAAATTCAAGTTGTTAACTTTTTCTTACTACTAATCATTTGTTACACTCGCATTTAGTTAAAATATCCCATTAACATCATCTTTGGCATATTTTCTAACTATCTCTCCATACGTAATAGTAATAGCTCTACGTCTTCTAATGCTAGCAAACTATGCTGTTCTTTGGGCTCCATGTATAAAATGGTGCTTGGTGCAAGCTCAACTCGTTCCCCTGCAACATTGAACTCTACTTTACCTTTTTGAACGACAATGAGTACATCCGCATTTGCATTGTGCTCTGGAATACCAATTCCTTTTTTCAACTGTATTTGAACCATCTTTGTCTTCTCAAAGTTAGTAAGAGGATTTATGAACTTTTCCTGATCCTGTAGGCGACTTTCAAGATTAATTATTTTCAAAGTAATTCCCCCACTATTCAAATGAATTAGATTGTTTATTCAATACTAGTATAGCCTGTGTATGCTATGTAGCATGTGATTGAGATCACTATTGAAATACTTGGTTTATTATTACTAGCGTTGTCACCAGTGTAACTCATTCGTTACACTTAGAAAGGCTTCGTAAGCATTAATATAATAATTGTTAAAAAAATCATATTTTCAATATTCTCAAAGAAAAACAACTTTTTGGACAATGTAGAATACTGCTTAGGAATTTCTTCACCAATATGTTCCTTCAATAATTGTTTAATCGGTCGTGACCTTGGTGATAGCACAAATGGACCAAAGGCTAATGCAACCAAAAATAGCACTAAACTCATGACATACCATCCCTCTGCTAACAAATAAGGCCGTAAAATACCCATCCATAACCCAGTAATTAGTAGTAACGTTCCACCAATCATGACAATAATATGGATACGATGCCGAATAGAATACGCGTGCTTCAATTCGCTCATATTTGTAGCCTTCGTTACGATTAAAGTCAATATAAATCCTGGCCCCATACCCAAAATTGCTGAAAATATATGTACAGATACTAGTACATCATATAGCGTCATAATTACACTCCGTTCTTTATTTACCTATAACTTTAAACTTATAGTATAGCCCTTCTTCTGATACCGAAAAAATTTCGGTCTGAATCTACTACACATTAATATGACCACTCCGCGAACAGTACGTTGCTCCAATCGACTTTAGTTTCAGGATTTTTTGGAAGGTAAGGTATGGTATAAATCCTGAAACAAGGCCGAACGCTGCCGCTTTTCCACAACGACTGTTCTCTCCGCTATGTAATTGCATGGGCGGAGGCGGGGAATAGTGCAATTTCATTGAAGTTGCAATGAAGAGCAAATGACTAACTTTCTCTTCAATATATAAACTATTATAAAGATCTGTCTCAAGTCTCAAAATCACTTTATTGTTGATTCATCATAATAAAACTCAATCAATCTAATCTCATAATTATACAATTCATACAGCAAAGTAAATCGTTTCTAACTCTCCATCTTCAAACAAGATGATTTCTTCTTTCCCACTAGCTAAGGTTTGTTTCCATTTTATAGTTTTATCGCTACCAATGCCGCCACTAATTTTACATCCATCAAATTTAACAATAGAATCCAAGGACCTGCAGTGAAAGCAAATAAGACAAGTATGACTACTATTGAGCTCATTAATAATTGCTTCAATTGGATTCCTCACCTCCATTGTTTGTCTACCTCATTAAACCAATGTCAATCATAGAATCTTCATTCAACAAGGAAAAGGCTTACTTATCTAAGAATATTTATTCTCAACAATTGCTCTCTCAAGTTCCAATTCAAGTTTATCATATGCCTTACAAATAACCATATAATCATTAGCACTCCTCTCCTCAGCGGAGTGAACAATCATTGTGGAAAAGTGAAGCGTTCGGCCTTGTTCAAGGATTTACACCTTAAACTAACTTCCAGTAAATCCTTGAACTAAAGTCGATTGGAGCAATGTATTGTTCACGGAGCGGTCATGATTGGAGCAATGTATTGTTCACGGAGCGTTGCCGATTGGAGCAACGTACTGTTCACGGAGCGAAGCCGAACGCAAAAAAGCACAAGTCACCACTTAACAAGTGATATCTTGTGCCTCATTTTCATTTAGAAGAATGTGAGCAATATTAACTTCTAATCGCCAAATCTACGCCTAGTACGCCAACAATCATACCATTCTCGCCGAAGATTGGAACTGAGATCGTTTGACATAGTTGCTTTGTAATTGATGATACATAATAGCTCGACTGAAAACTTTCTCCGTGCATTGCACGCTTCCACCATTCTCTGCCTTTTGCATTAAGAAGCCCTGCATCTGGAATTGATACTATAAATGATCCATCTGCATAATTTGACCAGATCGCTTCAATCTCAGGTTTGCTCTTCATCAATGCACGTAAACTTGCATCATGAATGATCGGCTCAACGGATATTATCGTTGAATCAGTAGCAGCCTGACGAAGCCATTGTACGATTTCCTCAGCGTTCGTATTAGCTACTTTATTCATTAAATCGAATTCAACAAGATCAATCGCTGATTTCAAATCTTTTGATGATTTACCCATGTTGTGGCTTATGCGTTCTAACTTATGAATTTGTTTACGTTGCTGCGTATTCATCTGTAATGTATCTTCAACTGCAACAAGAGTACCATTAACAAGTTCAACCGCCTCTTGAAGTCGCTCTGTCACATGATTCGTCTGCTCCGTCTGGCTGATACTGGATTGTTTCATATCATGTGCTAATTGATCAACTTCAATTATTCGAGTAACGATAGCGTCCATTCGCTCCTTATTGGTACTCATCTCAGCTACTCCACGATCAACAGCAGAACGTTCCTGTTCAACTGCATTAATGACAAGCTGAACACCTTTCTCAATCTCACTCACTAATTCAGTGGATTGCTTTACTGTATCACTACTTTGCTCCGCTAATCGTCGAATTTCACTAGCAACTACCGAGAAGCCTCGCCCATATTCACCTGCATGTGCAGCTTCAATCGAGGCATTTAGAGCTAATAATGAAGTTTGAGAAACAATTTCTTGAATGAGAATATTCATCTCATAAATTTTAGAGGTATGTTTAATAAGTTCATCAATGTGATTGGTCATATTAGAGTTATTGTGTTTCAAATGTTTCATAACCGTCTCAGTTTCAACAAGTGAAGTTTGCATATCTAATGCGATCTGTTTGGTACCTTTACTTTGCTCGTTCAAATGATAAGATGCATTATTAATCTGATCAGTCGCAGCAGATACTTCTTGCAAAGATGAAAAAGATTCAATTATTCTACTTGTGGCAAGCTTACTACTATGACGTAGTGATTGCTCCTGTATTTGTGTTTTATCAGCAATAACACTTAATTGTTCCATTGCTTGATCGACCTCATCAACTGCTGCTACAAGCTGGTCCGAGATAACAATGGATTCGTTATACAAGCCTTTCATTTGATCCATATAACGATTACTTTCTATTTTATCTTCACGCTTTTTCGTCGTTCTGGAAAATACATTGACCATATGTAATCAATCCTCCCATACTTTTGTAACATTATTACAATTATATCTTGAATAGGGAGTAAAAAAAAGAGGGACAAACTTGTCCCTCCTTCTTTTATGTTATATTATCTGACCTAATTTTTGTGTTTTTTGTTGGATTGCTTAGATAATGATTGTTTTTCATTGTTTGAGTTAACATTTAGCTCTTGTGAAAACTCAGTATCTGGTGTCATACTCTGTGGATTTCCTTGTGGAATGTTACTTTTTGCAAATTGTTTATTATTGTTCTTAGCCATCTGTAATCACCTCCCTAGACTAGTATGAGTAATTGGCATTTTCATATGCATCAATTTTCTCGCCTTTATTTGGGAGGTATGGTAATCACTATATTCATTTCACTAATTATGAACTACATTTGCTGTAATAATTGACCATGCACTTTATTATATCCATGCTTAGCTAAATGCTTAATCAATCGTTCAGTCTTATGGACATCAGCATGAACCAATAACACTTGTAATGGTTGTAGCTCTAACAACATCCTTTGAACATCCGGCAATCCTTGATGTACTTTATAGCGGTAGGAGACAAATTCACATCCCTCTCCAGTGAACGCATTTGCATCCTCACTTAGATGACCTGTAAATACTATCGCGTGTTTTGAATTGTCGCTTAACCATTTTCCATAGCTACGTGCTGGCTCATTAAGCATCATCCCGTCAGTTGATAAAATAATATGCGGCTCACCTTCGAGTAATAACCTACGATCTGATTCTCCTGCAATATGTTTCACCTTACAAAGCGCTTCTTCAAACTTGCTTACTGAGTCACTGCGCAACCACTGTTTTGAAGTCGGCAATTGGATTATTAACCGTTCCCATTCTTTAATCAAATTTATTTCTGCTGCTATAGGTAGCTTTGGAAGTCGTTCGTTTATTTCCACAATAAGATCTAAGCCTCTACCAATTAATGGTACTGGTAGTAACACATGCCCACCTCGTTGATGTACAACATCTAACTTATCTAGTAGTTGTGCTAAATGGAAAGACTGGTCCTCTGCTGCATCACCATACGCAGCATCTACAATCGCTACATCAATTTGTCGTCCCTTCAATAGCGATTGGTCTGGCATAGTTGCCTGTAATAAGGTTGACTCTGAGCTATAATCACCTGAATAAAAAACTAATCTACCTTCAATCTCAAGAAGTAACCAAACTGCACCTGGTAAATGTCCGCTTGGTCCAAAGCAAAATCGCAACCCTGGGAAAATAGACACCCAACCGTCCTCTTGTAATTCAGCGTCGATAAAACGATAGTGTAGTTTCTCCCAATCATCTGTTTCATAAGGCATTTTCATACCTTGCGACAGTATGTATGATCGCCAAGCACGAGCATATGATGGCAATTGTCGGTGAGTTTCTGTTGTTAACCAAATATCCCCTGTATATCCATACTGTAATAGTAAAGGTAGAGCCGCCATATGATCTTCATGAGAATGCGAAAGAAATACTGAATTTAATGAACGAACTTGATCTGCTACGATTTGCGGATATAAACCACCACATTCTTTTTTGCCACCACAATCTAATAAAATAGAAATTTCTTTGCCCTCGACTAAGTAACAAGACCTTCCGTGCTCACCTGCTCCTCCCCATACATCCACTTTAAGATGCTCTTGCATATATTTCCTCACTTTCTGTCCGCACCTAGATGATTCATTACAACCAGTACTAGTGTTGTCACACTTACAGAGACAACTGCCATTGCCATACCTAATGACACTTCGCCCTGCTCAAACTGACTAAATATATAGGTAGCAGTTACCTGCATTGAAGGTGGTAGCACCATTAAAGAAGCAACTAGCTCACGAGCAGAGATCGTAAAGGTCATCATCCAACCTGCCAAAATACCAGGAACGAGCAACGGCAATATTACTCTCCGGAATATGTAAAATGGTTGACCACCGAACACTCTACCTGCCTGTAATAAACTACTATCAATCTGCCCCGCTGATGCTTTTACATATTGCACGGAGTAAGGTAGAAAGAACACTACATATGTGAGAATAACCATTGAATAAGTGTTATAAATTGATATTGGCATCCAAGGTGCATTCCAAAATAAAATTAATCCAACTACGATAACAATGCCAGGAACGGTATTCGGTAGTAAACTAAACATATCAAGACTACGCTGTGACCAACGCTTTAAGTTCCCCATCTGCAATACTAAAAATGTACCTATAAGAACAGCTACTGTTGCGGCTATAGCCGCAAGTCCCATACTATTGATTAATGCTTGCCATCCCTTTGAGCCTGGACGTAATAGCTCCATATAATGTTCCATAGATATATTACTCCATGCTAGTCCATCACCTCTCAACTTTTGCAATGAAGTAACGATAATCGAAAAATAAGGAATGCCGATAGAAAAAAGTAATAATAAACTAATATAGCCCCAGCCAAAAATAGATTTCCAGCCGCGCAAAGGTATTACGCGAGTCCGCATACCTTTTCCACTTAGTGTTTTATATTGATACTTTCGACTTATGACATTTTGTATGTACCAAAACATTAGACAAGCCCCTAGCAAAATGGATGCAAATGATGTAGCTTTACCAAAATCTATTGGCCAACTTGAAGTAAAGCGATGAATCTCACTAGTTAATACGTAATAGCCAATTTGTCGTCCAAATGTCGCAGGTGTTCCAAATTCAGCAATCGTTTTAACAAACACAAGTAAAGCTCCCATAGCATAACTTCCTAGCAATAACGGCAATATAACTCGTCTTAATAAATAAAACATATTGCCTCCATGTACGCTCCCTGCTTCCTCCAACGAGCCCCCTATGCGCATAAGTGCATTACGTAAAATGAGATACAGAAAAGGAAACAAATGCAAACTCATAATTGCAACCATACCGAGCAAGCTGAAAAAGTGGGGAGTTATCCATGCGACAGCGGGAAGCATTTGTTCAGCAAAGCCACGTCGCTGCATGAAGAGAATCCATCCCATTGAGCCGATATAAGGTGGTGTCATGAAAGGAATAATAAGAACTACGTCAAGCCAAGCATGACGTCCAATTGACGTTCTAGCAGACAAAAAAGCCATTGGTAGAGCTAGCAATGTAGAGCCTAGAACAACCCATCCTCCGAGTACAATAGAGTTCCAAAAAATTGAGATAAGCCCTGGATCGGACAGCACTTTTAGCGGAGCGAACGCATCAAATGTGTCATCGGGAAACAAGCTGTGCAGTAATACCATCAGTAATGGAACTACTACTAACAATGTAAGTAGTAACAGTCCCAATAGTATTCTCCACGAGGAAGCGGGGAGCCTTAGCCCCCCGCGAAATAGGTTATTCATAACTTATTTGAATAACTCCAGAAATTGTGCACTAATTGTTTCACCTTGTTCGCTCATCCAGTTCCAGTCATAGTTCAATAACTTAATATCCTCAGTGTTCGTTCTATTCTCTGCTTTAATGTCAGCTCTGCCTGGCAATAAATATGCACCCGTAACAAGTGCTTGCGCCTCATCAGATAGAAGGTAATCAATGAACAAGCGGGCATTTTCAACATTTGGTGAAGTTTTCATTATCATTGCTGCACGCGGATTAATAACTGTCCCGCTTTCAGGGTAAACAATATCGACCGGTTCACCTTTTGCTTTCGCACTATATGCCATGTAGTCAACACCGGCCATTACTGCACTTTTAGCTCCAGTAATAACTGGATCTAATGCTTCCTTATTAGCACCAGCCATCGCTACTCCATTTGCCTTCAACTCCTCGAATAAGCTCCAATTATTGTCACCCTTATCATTCAAGTAACCAGAAATAAAATCAAGAGCAGAACCTGATAATGAAGGATCAGGTATATTAACTAATCCTTTCCAGTTGGCATCTGTCAAATCAGACCAATCAGTCGGTACCTCAGTAACTAATTTAGTATTGTAAGTTATACCGAGTGCCGAAGCGCTGTATCCGAACAAATGATAATCTGAATCTACCCAACCAGCCTGCAATTTATCAGCATTTTCCGCTTCCGCATAACCTTGTACCCAACCATCTGCCTTCATAGACATTGCAGTTGGCCATGATGCTACGATAACAACATCTGCTATAGGATTGCTTTTCTCAGCTTCCAATCTACCTAATACTTTTCCAGTTGTACCATCAAACTGTTCAACTGTAATTCCGTACTTTGCTTCAAAGCCTTCTTTAATTTTGGTAGCTAACCCTTCTGGCCCAGCTGTATATACGACGACTTTTCCAGATGGTGCTGTTGTAGATTCTTTATTTCCAGATTGTTCAGTGGATTGAGTAACAATTGGCTTGTCAGTTACACTTGATTTTGTACCATTATTGTTCTGGCTGTTATTACTTCCACAAGCTGTAAGTACACTACTTAAAATCAATAACATCACGAGCGACCATTGCCATGATACCAATCTCATTACATTGTTTTTCATTGCTTTCATCGGTTAATAACCTCCCTAAGTTTGCCTTGCTCTTTTCCTATCGATATGTCATTTATAGATCGATACTTTTCTCCAAGCGTATGAATATGCTGTTCGGACACAACTAACTGAACCTTTTCACCAAGCGACATTCGTTCGTTATGATAAGCTGTCCAAACCGTTTGATCTGTTAGTCTCACTGCTACCTCATAGCGATCACCGAAATATGAAACTCGTGTAACAATACCTTCAAATATACGATCACCTGATCTTGCTATCCAACGGACATTCTCGGGTCTCACCATTCGAATATTTGGCTCCACCCAATTTGAACGACCTACAAATTGGGCTACGAATGGATGAGATGGTGCATGATAGATTTCCTCTGGTTTACCTCGCTGAAGCACCTCACCTTGCTTCATCACGATAATGGTATCTGACATCGACATAGCTTCCGTTTGATCATGAGTAACATAAATAGCAGTCACACCTAATTTACGTACCATCTGAACGAGCTCTTCTCGCATTTCATCTCGCAGTAACGCATCAAGGGCACTAAGTGGTTCGTCAAACAGAATGAGTCTAGCTCGTGAAGCAATTGAACGAGCAAAGGCAACACGTTGTTGCTGACCTCCAGATAGTTGATGTGGATATCGCTTTTCGAACCCTTGCAAACGCACTGCTTCAATAGCTTCTTCTACTTGCTCCGCAACTTCCTTGCGTCGCCCCCGCGCCTTAGGCCCGAATGCGATATTTTCATATACAGTCATATGCGGCCACAGAGCAAAATCCTGAAAAACCATTCCTAATTCCCTTTGCTGTGGTGGCATATTAACGCCGTTACTTGGATCGCAAACAAGCTTACCTCCGATTCGAATTGTCCCATTGTCTGCTCCTTCTAATCCAGCAATCAACCGTAGTAGCGTTGTTTTACCGCAGCCCGATGGGCCGAGCAACGTAGTAAAGGTTCCCGAAGCTATTTTCATATTGAGCGGATGAAGCGCAACTGTGCCATCAAATGCTTTGGTTACGCCACTTAATTCCACCTCCATGTACTTCACTCCTATCTCGTCTTCTCTTGCTTGTCTACAGATTAATCTTTATTCGTCAGCTAAATATCTTCGTAGTGTTAAGTGTTTATTAAATAAACTATTAGTATCTTTACATTCTCATAGAGATAATCTATACTCCGAGATGAAATATCTTCTTCTGGAGGCAATCTGACATGAATTTTATTAAGCTGGATATTCTTGTATTACTTGATCAACATAAAAAAATAACCGCAGTCGCAGACGCGCTGGGCGTCAAGCAACCGACGGTTACCTTTCATATGAAAAGTCTAGAGGAGCAATATGGTGTACCCCTTTTTGAGACGTACGGTGGTAGATATAAACTTACTCGTGCTGGTAATGCATTACTTCATTATGCGCGGAAAATTAGAGCACTGGGACTTGAAGCAGGACGAATAATGGCTGAGCAACGCTCACCTGAGAAGGGGATATTTCATATTGGAGCAAGTTAATTTGCAGGTACTTATTTGCTACCTGTGTGGATTCATCAATTTAGAGAAGCATACCCCGAAGTAGAAGTGAGACTTACTATACGTACTGCACCTGTAATTCGACAAATGTTAGCAGAAAGGCAAATCGATATAGGATTCATTGCGGCTCAACAAACTAGCATTGAAGATGGACTGTATTATGAAGCAATCTGTGATGATAAGCTCGTCCTCGCATTTTCTGCTGATCATCCTCTTGCAAAAAAAGTTTACTTCAATCAAGCTACAACAAAAAGTAGTGACCCAACCGATGGCACACTTAATACATCGGACATGTTCGTTATGCAGTCTTTTTCCGATACGTCTTCTATACTACCTGAAGAGCTTACAGCTTACCCTTTTCTACTTCACGGTTTACAATCTACAACACGTGAGATGACCAATTATTGGGCGCAAACAAACAATATTACGTTAAAAAACGGAATGGAGATGGATTCTTTAGAATCCATCAAAAGAACGCTAATGCATGGTAACAACATAACATTCATCTCCTATACCGCAATTCAAGAGGAAGTTGCTTTAGGTAAGCTTGCTTGCGAGGATATTCATAAAGACTTTCCACAGCGCATGATCTTTGTTTGTTATAGTCCTGAGCGTTGGATATCGCCACAAATGAATGCTTTTTTGGAGATTGTTAGAGAACACTGAATCCACTTGCTAATAAGGAAAAACTCCCTATGTGGCATTTAGTCATATCCTTGCATTAAGAAATGAATTATGAGCTTACTCATTCTATTTCAATAACGAGAACTGATGATGTATCTCCAGATGGTTGTGCTCCTTGACCACTCGACCAATTTGCTTTAATTATGTAATAATACTCACCACTTTTAGCAGGGGCATGAAATATTCCTTTATCTAATTGTATTTCTGTAACTTTCATATTTACAGTATAAATATCATCTTTATCATTTTCATATAAAACAACACTTATTAACGTAGGTGGAGTATTATATTGATACGACACTGATATTTCGGATTTAGCTTTAATAATTGTACGAGAGTCTTGAGGAATTCTTGATTTTACAAATGAATAATCTGCACAACCTAATTTCCCCCAACAATAGCTTGATTGTAGTATTAGCAGTTCTTTGTTCTCTGCTATTACTTGAGGAACTGGTAACTCTTTTGCATTTAACTTGTATTTAGCATCAAATAATTCAAACAAGAAAAATAATACTATTACTAACATGAATATCGAAAAAATCGGAATAAATATATTGCGTAATTTCACAACATGCACCCCCTAACTATTTAAACGATACTTCAACAATTATTGTTTCAAATATTTTCCATATAGAAAAAGCCGATCTGACTAATCAGATCGGCTTTTCAATAATATATTATTGAGCTTTATTCGCGATTTCTTGTTGTACAAGCGCAATGAATTGGGCAATTGGCATTGAACCAATATCACCTTCGCCACGCTTACGAATCGCAACAGTACCTGCTTGCATCTCGTTCTCGCCGACTACAAGCATATATGGAGCTTTCTCCAGCTGTGCTTCACGAATCTTGTAACCAAGCTTCTCATTACGAAGATCCTTCTCTACACGAATACCCGCTTCAAGCAATAGATCATTCACTTTCATTGCATACTCATCGTATACAGTAGATACAGGGATGATTTTAGCTTGAACTGGTGACAACCATAGAGGAAGTGCACCTGCAAAGTTCTCAATCAAGTATGCAGTCATACGTTCCATTGTACTAATAATTCCACGGTGAATAACAACTGGGCGATGTTTCTTACCATCGTCACCGATATATTCAAGTTCAAAACGCTCGGGTAGTAAGAAATCTAATTGTGCTGTAGACAATGTTTCTTCTTTACCAAGTGCAGTTTTGATCTGTACATCTAGTTTAGGACCATAGAAAGCAGCTTCGCCTTCAGCTTCAAAGAACGGAAGCTCAAGTTCTTCTACTACTTCACGTAACATACGTTGAGACATTTCCCACATCTCATCATTTTGGAAGTACTTCTCAGTATCTTTAGGATCACGATAAGATAGACGGAAACGATATTCTTTAATTCCGAAATCTTCGTAAACTTTACGAATTAAGTTAACAACGCGTGCAAACTCTTCTTTAATTTGATCAGGACGACAGAAGATATGTGCATCATTCAATGTCATCGCACGTACACGGTGAAGACCAGTTAATGCACCTGACATTTCATAACGGTGCATTGTGCCCATCTCAGCAATACGCACTGGAAGATCACGATAAGAACGCATATCGCTCTTATAAACCATCATATGATGCGGACAGTTCATTGGACGTAGGACAAGTTCTTCATTATCCATTTGCATTGGAGGGAACATATCTTCACTATAGTGCTCCCAGTGACCAGAAATTTTGTATAGTTCAACGTTAGCTAGTACTGGAGTATATACATGCTCATAGCCTAGACGTTCTTCAAGATCAACGATGTAACGTTCCATTGTTCTACGAACTTTTGAACCATTTGGTAACCATAATGGTAGACCTTGTCCAACTTCACGAGAGAATGTGAACATTTTCAACTCTTTACCAAGTTTGCGGTGGTCACGTTTTTTAGCCTCTTCTAGGAAATGAAGATGCTCATCAAGTTCTGCTTTCTTAGCAAATGCAGTACCGTAAATACGTTGTAGCATTTTGTTTTTAGAGTCCCCACGCCAGTAAGCACCTGCTACACTAAGAAGCTTGAATGCTTTAATACGTCCTGTACTTGGAAGATGCGGTCCACGACATAGATCGAAGAATTCGCCTTGATCATAGATTGTAATAACAGAATCTTCTGGAAGATCGTTAATCAATTCTAATTTCAAATTATCTTTAAGCTCAGTAAAAGTAGCTAGCGCTTCTGCACGAGAAACTTCACGACGACGAATCGGAAGATTTTCACCAGCGATACGAGTCATTTCTTTTTCAATCTTCACAAGATCCTCAGGAGTAAGTGATTGCTCCATATCAAGATCATAGTAGAAACCATCCTCAATAACCGGGCCAATTCCTAGTTTCACATCTGCGTCTTTGTAAAGGCGTTTAATCGCTTGCGCCATTAAGTGAGCAGTACTATGGCGATATACTTCAAGACCATCAGCACTATCTACAGTAACAATCTCAACTGTCGCGTCAGCTTCGATTGGTGCGTATACATCCACGACTTTACCATTTACTTTACCTGCAATTGCATTTTTTTTCAGTCCAGAGCTAATAGATGCTGCAATATCTTCAGTAGTAGTTCCTGCAGGATACTCACGTACAGCGCCATCTGGAAAAGTTACATTAATATTCATTTAATACTACCTCCTAAAATTATTATGTTCTATTGAAATCTACTTCTTGTCCTTTAAATAAAGCACAAAAAAAGCACACATCCCAAAAAGGGACGAGTGCTTGTCATCTCGTGGTTCCACCCTACTTCAACTGCATAAATAACAGTCCTCGTAAAAATCTGATAACGGAGATATCCGGTATAACTTACTTCGTTCACAGAACGTTCCGCTATACAGCTAAGAAGTGGTACATCTATGTGCATCATGGAAGGAAATTTCAGCCTAGTTTCCTATCTCTGAGCCTGAGCGGCATAGTTGCTTGTCTTCGTCATTGCTATTACTTATAAGTAGTAAGAACATCGTGAAATGTTCTTCGTATATTCAATATTATAGATATTACAATCCTTTTCGTCAAGGTGCTTACAACGATGATTATGTTTCCATTTCAACATTCTATATCGTTACAGCATGCTTTTAACACTTATTGCATCAAATACTGTATTTATTGGAAAGGGATAATCTCATCTTGACTACTGCGACACAACGGGCATGTTGTACACACTTGAGTACGTTCACCGAAAATTGATTTAACGGTACGAATAACTTGATAGTCATGATGTTTAGCATGAATCATAATTTTTTGCGGTGAAGCTGATATTAGGGAGCTGATCACAATATCTTCAATGTTTATTTCTGTCTCCAACATTTCTGCGACAATCCGATCATTCTCATGTTTAATTTCAAGTGGTAACATGGCATCATCACATAGAATAAAACTATTTCCTTCTTGTTGAACGAGATGTACAATATCTATCCGAGTTTCTTGTAATTGCACAAAGTACTTCAATAAAGTCATAAACTCTTCATACTGCTGATCAAGTATATATTCATCCATTGCATACTCTACAACTTCTTTCAATTCGCGTTTGTAGTTATGCATCCGAAAAGCGATATACCCATCAAGATGTAACTCCGAATTAGTCTCTAAATGTAAATTAAGTTCCTCTGAAATCTTATTCGATCTCCGCTGTCGATCTTCCTCGGTAAATTTCTTACCTAATGGTTCCCATGGATCATTATTCAAAATATTAAAGCAATACTGTGCTACACTTGCTGGCTTAATATTGTTTTTTTCACAGCGTTTTTGAATTAATGAAAATATAATATTTTCCTCACAGTGTTCGACAATAAATCGACCTAACAATTTGGATACTAATTGATATAGCATAGGTCCATGTAGCATGAGTTGAAACATCGGCATCTGAGGTTCAAAAGTCAGCGTCTTATTTGCCAAATCAACCTCCAATTGGATCGGTAAAGTAATGACATTCTGTCGATCACGCTTCTTCCGTTTGTCATTACTATGTATATAGGTCAACAATTGCTCATTAATTAGTTGAACTAGCGGTTGCAAATGTTGCTCTTGGTGACTAGGGAAGTAAATCGTTAGTATGCTCAATGTGATCACTCCTTTCTCCCATAAAGTATATGGTCAGTGGACACTGTATATACAGGGAAGAGTTTGGCATACATACAATAAATTATATAAACCTTGTACGAATAAAAATAAAAAAGGCTGTAAAGCCAGTAAACTTCACAGTTTACAAGCCATACAACCCATACATTTCATAATATTACTATTAAATTAATTTATAAATACAAGTTCGTTTCATCTTCAATGTCGATTATACGACGTTAGCGTAGTCTGATCGGAAGCAATGTAACAAAACCCAACAATGTGTACGGTATGAGTACACGAATGGACAATTGTTCTAAGCTTAAAATGCAGGTTCAAAACATTTGCTTGTCAGCACCAAGAAGATGCCATGAAGCTAGGAAACGAGAAGCGGAGTGTACGTTATTGGTACACGAACCTCACAGGCTTCCGATGAATGGCATCTTCGATGTCGACTATGCTACGTCAGCCAATCTTCGTGATCACAAGTGAGTGTTTTGAACTTCCTATTACAATAAAGGTTCAAAAAGCGGGCTTTCAGAACCGAGAAGATGGAGCGCTACTTGCGGAAGGAGGAAACGCAAATGTACGTGTTTGGTACATGCGTACCGGACTTCCCAAGTTCGCTTCATATTCGATGTCGAGTATACTCCGTTAGCATAGTCATCGTTATCAAAGTCCGCTTATTGAACTTCCTCTTAAAATAAATGTTCAAAAAGCGGGCTTTCAGAACCGAGAAGATGGAGCGCTACTTGAGGAAGGAGGAAACGCAAGTGTACGTTATTGGTACACGCGTACCGGACTTCCCAAGTTCGCTTCATATTCGATGTCGAATAAACTTCAGCGTGTCACATCGTTATCAAAGTCCGCTTATTGAACTTCCTTTTCCAATAAAGGTTCAAAACATTTGCTTGTCAGCACCAAGAAGATGCCATGAAGCTAGGAAACGAGAAGCGGAGTGTACGTTATTGGTACACGAGCACTCGCAGGCTTCCGATGAATGGCATCTTCGACGTCGACTATGCTACGTTAGCCAATCATCGTGATCACGAGTGAATGTTTTGAACTTCCGCCACAGCTGCGGCTAGTGCTTGGTCTAGGTCAGCTATCAAATCATCCACATGCTCAATACCAACAGAGAATCGAAGCAATCGATCATCGACGCCAATCGCTTGACGGATTTCTAGCGGAATATCTGCATGCGTCTGCACGGCTGGATAAGTCATTAGTGATTCTACCCCGCCCAGACTTTCAGCAAATGCAATTAGCTTTACATTACGTAATATCGGAGCTACATAACGTGCATCCTTCACTTTGAAAGAGAAGATCCCAGTGTTACCAGATGCTTGCTTATTCTGAATATCATGTCCAGGATGCGTTACCAAAGCAGGATAGAACACTTCAGCTATCGCTGGATGAGTTAATAGATGGTTGGCAATAGCTGTTGCATTCGATTGATGACGTTCCATTCGAAGTGCTAATGTTTTCATACCTCTAGTAAGTAAGAATGAATCCTGTGGTCCAAGTACGGCACCAATTGAATTATGAAGAATAGCCATCTCTTGTGACAATGCTTCGCCCTTTGTCACAATAAGACCAGCAAGCACATCATTATGACCACCCAGATACTTCGTAGCACTATGAATAACGATATCTGCTCCTAGTTCAATTGGTCGTTGGTAGTATGGCGTTAGTAATGTATTGTCTACAATTGTTAGCAGACCGTTAGCCTTTGCCCATGTTGTTACTTTCTCAATATCGGTAACCATCATTAGCGGATTGGTAGGCGTTTCAATTAACACGGCTTTAGTATTAGGAAGTAAGCTTGATTGCAAATCATCTAAACTGTTTGTGTCCACATAAGTTGCTGTTACACCAAAACGAGACATAACACGCTCTAATAGACGATATGTTCCACCGTATAGATCAAGAGATACAATAAGGTGATCACCTGAACTGAAATAAGCAAAGATTGTTTGTAGGGCAGCCATGCCCGAGCTACAGGCAAAAGCTGCATCTCCAGATTCCAATTGAGCCACAGCTTCTTCTAAAACAGAACGTGTAGGACTTTTTGTTCTTGCATAATCAAAGCCAGTACTTTCGCCTAATGCTGGATGACGAAATGCTGTTGCTTGATAAATGGGAAAGCTTACGGCTCCCGTTACTGTGTCTTTTTGTGAACCAATCTGTGCTAAGCGACTCTCAATTTTCATGAATTGCTCTCTCCCATTCATCCTATATCCCTGCGCCTAATTCATAAGGCGTAAGTTGATAAACATAATAATTTAACCAGTTTGAGTATAACAAATTAGCATGCGCTCTCCATGTAGATATTGGAGTACGATCTGGATTGTCTCCAGGGAAATAATTAATTGGAACTTCGATCTCAAGACCTTTTGCTTTGTCTCGGTCATATTCGAATTTTAACGACGCAGCATCATATTCAGAATGACCTGTTACGAAAATCTGCTTGCCCCCTTTGGAAGCAATAATATATAGACCTGCATCCTCGGATTCTGACCATATTTCTAGATCATCGATTTGTTCTATATCTTCGCGACGCACCTCAGTATGACGTGACTGTGGTACAAAGAACATTTCATCAAAACCACGTAGTAGAGGAACATTTCGTGTACTTAAAGTATGTGGATAAACTCCGAACATTTTCTCGTCTAGCTGATATTTCGGAACTCCGAAATGATGGTATAGTCCTGCTTGTGCTGCCCAACAAATGTGGAAAGTTGAAGTAACATGTAACTTACTCCAGTCCATAATTTGTGTTAACTCTTCCCAATAGTTCACTTCTTCAAAGGGTAGATTTTCTACAGGTGCACCAGTGATGATCATCCCATCAAAATATTGATGTTCTATTTCATCAAAAGTTTTGTAAAAGCTTGTTAGATGGTCCGATGATGTATTCTTAGATGTATGAGTCTTAGGGTGTAATAACACAGCTTCAACCTGTAGTGGTGTATTACCAATCAAACGTAGCAATTGAGTTTCAGTTGTTTCTTTCGTCGGCATTAAATTAAGAATCACAATTCGCAGTGGTCGAATATCCTGTTTGTAGGCAATGCTTTCATCCATCGTAAAGATGTTCTCACTCATTAGAACTTCCTTTGCCGGTAGAGAATCTGGAATTTTGATTGGCATAACACTCACTCCTTAAACTTTTCATAGCTGCTTGGATATACTTCTTGTAATGAAAAGTACATCGGAAGCTTTACCTAACTTTTCATAGCTGCTTGGATCTACTTCTCGTAATGAAAAGTACATCATAAGATTTACCTAACTTTTCACGGTCTTTCGATCCACTTTTGTAAATGAAAGTAGATCTATACATGGAAATGTATGCAAAAAAAGACCTTTCTGGATTGAGAAAAGGTCTATCTATCGTAACCTCTCTCTCATCTCTCAGAAACTTAAATTTCCGCAAGATTTAGCACCGTGCATAAAATGCCGGTTGCCGGGCTTCATAGGGCTTTTCCCTCCGCCTGCTCTTGATAAGAAAGTAGCATATTCAATTGTCATTAATATCACTACTTTATAGCATTATTTGTGCTACGTCAAGAACATGATAACGAATCTTTTTTTATTAATTACATCAAATTTATATTGAATGATTTGGATACATCAGAGTATACTAGACAAGGATTCATGGGCTTTTTAAGTGTATTCCTTATTCATAACGAGCTAATGTATGCTCTCAAAATGTTGAGGTATGCTACAGTTAAGTAGAAAACCATTATTATCAATGAAGCAAAGGAGTGTGTGGCTTAGATGGACGATGATCGACCGAGTACCTGGCAACTTCATATTGGGACGCTACTATTAAAGCTTGCTATCGATGGTTGCTCATCTCTATACCCACAGCCATTACGCTACTAATATAGATGACAACAACATAGGCAGTATAGTTTTTTGAGTAGCTCCTCCAGACGGGAAGGAGAACTATTATGAAAATTAGACATGTTAAAAGCGGAAACTTTAGTTTAATTGAAAATATTGAAGATACTTTAAGACCACCTAGCGAGGGATTTTTCTGGATAGATGCTGATGTAGAAGATCTAACCGTGCTACAACCACTATTCGGCATGCATGATCTTGCGGTGGAAGACTGTTTGACTGAAGAAGAGCAACGTCCGAAAATTGAGATTTACGAAAGCCATTATTTTATCGTTGTAAATAGTATACGTTTCGATGATGAAGAATTTTTCTTGCGTGCCCTTAACATTTTCTTAGGCAAACACTTTATTATTACGGTAACGAAGCAGAAAATTAACGAGTTACGCACCCTGAAACCAATTCTTTGGGAACAAGAGGTAACCAGGCCAGATCAATTCCTCTATCACTTAGTGGATTTAGTTATTGATAATTATGCACTTGTTGGTGACCGTATCGAGCTTCGTATTGAAGTGCTTGAGGAAGACATTTTAATGCACACCAAGAAATCTCATCTGAATGAAATTATTGGTCTTCGAAGTGAAATATTGTGGTTAAAAAAGGTGCTAGGTCCTCAACGAGAACTCATTGCTACTTTAATAAAAAAAGAACTTAAATTAATTGATGATCAACTTCAGAAATATTTCAGTGACGTATATGAGAATGCATTGAAAACTGCTGAATCGTTCGATACGTATCGAGATCTAATGGGAAACTTACGCGAGGCCTATCAATCATCACTATCAAGTCGCGCCAATGAAATTATGAGGGTATTTACAGCTATTACTACCATTTTCATGCCACTAACTTTTATTACAGGTATTTACGGTATGAACTTTGACACTATTCCTGGTATTCACTTTAAGTATGGTGCTTATGTCGTACTTGGAATTATGATTACGCTTGGAATAAGTATGTATATTATATTCCGCAAAAAAGAATGGCTGTAACTTCTCGCTACTATATTTTAGTTAACGACCTCTTTGAGTCTCTGATTGCTTATCTGTCAGTTGCTTAAGGAGGTTTTTTGTCTTGATTTAATCGCAGCACATATTCAATTACTTAAACATATGATTGTGACTTTGAAAAAACTCATAAAAAAAACGCACATTTTCAAGTTCATACCATTGTGATATTTTCAGGCTTGGCGCATCCAAACTATAGATTTTCGCATCAAGCGTACCTAACATAAAGGGGGAATGGCTAGCAATGATAAACTGACAGTTAAAATATCTAGCTAGCTGATTGATTTCTTCACATAGCTTAATTTGATTGGCAGGAGAAAGTGACGTTTCAGGCTCATCGAGCAAATATAGTGCATCAGGCACTAAATATTGATCGAACAATTGCATTGATGTTTCACCATTAGAATATTTCTCATTGGCAAATTGCATTATTTCAATTTGTTTCTTCATTTGTGAGGATTGCTTTAATTGTTCTAACTGCTCCTTCGTATATCCTAGCTTAGAATGCTCATACAAATACCCCTCACGTAAAACAGCTTCTTGTTGAATTTTTTTGATTTCATATAATATATCTTCACTTTTTATATAAAGACTATCGACAGGTATTAGTTGTTGATGATGAGTATTTCTAGTATCGGATAGGGAAAAAGAGCATTCCTCAATAAAAGCATCGTAATACTTATGATCGGATAAATGCTCACTACCCTTCATATTTAATTTGTTAGCTATTAAATTAAGTAAGGTTGACTTACCTGATCCATTGTTTCCATATATCACCGTTATTTTATCGAAAATAAATACTTCACCAGCGTTATTATTAAATACTCGATAGGGGTAAGCATTTGGATTACGCTCGATTACGGGCGAAAGCTTGAAGCTGTTCAAATATATCATGTCAAAATCACCTCGATTGTATTGATAAATTTATTATCGGTGTAACTGTAAGTGGTGTCCACTTTTTTGTTCACAGTGCAATTCCCCCTTGGACAACAATTTTCCAGTAGTTAGAAATAATGAAAGGAGTTTAACCTTAAGTTGCTTGGAGCATTGTGTCGTTCTCGTAGAGATCTCCGATAAATTCCGCAAAATAATTGACAAAAGGAGTAATTAATCAATTAATTTTGCCCATTGTGCTTGAATTCGCTATAATAGAGGATAGCTCCATCGAGTTCAACTATTCGAGAAGGGGGATTGGCAGAATTGAATATTAGTCAGCTAGAAACCTTACTTACAATTTCGAAAACGATGAGCTTTCGAAAGGCAGGCGAGCTTTTGAATTTGACACAGCCAGCTGTATCTGCGCAAATCAAAAGCTTAGAAGAAGAATTTAATACTATTTTGATCGATCGTAATCAGCCTGTCACTTTAACTGAACATGGACAAGTTTTTCTTGAACATGCTGAACGAATGCTCTCGATCGTTGATGACTTAAAGCAAAGACTTTCAGATCTTAACGATAATCCGCAAGGCCATATTGTTTTAGGTACAACAGCATCTATCGCAGTTCAAGTGTTACCTCGAGTCCTTTCCTATTTTCAAAATCAATATCCTTTAATCAAAACAACGATTCATACGATGCCCTCTTCTCAAGTTATGAGTAGTGTGGATAATGGAAGCGTAGATATTGGTATTACTTATTTAACCGAAAAAAATGCAAATATAAGTTCCTCCATCCTTTATTATGATACATTCGAATTGATTGTAGCTCCTGAAAATCCTTTAAGTTCTTATGATTTTATTACAATGGATCAACTGCAACAGACGCCACTCATAATGCTTGCTCCTGATACTTTAGGCAGACGATTTGTAGATAAAATTTGTAAAGAACATCATCTAAGTCCTAATATTGTGATGGAATTGTCTAGCAGTGAAGAAGTGAAAAGAATGGTAGAGATCAATCTCGGCGCTGCAATTGTATCTAAATTATCTATTGAGCAAGAGCTTAAGTTAGGCACTTTAAAAATAATTAGAGTAGAAGAGCTTGAAGCTACACATCCTGTAGGTGTTGTCTATAAATCAGGTCGATACATCAATTCAGCTATGCAACAATTTATTAGCGATTTGAAGGGTATGCCTGAATACAAATTTATGAATGCAGAGTAATTAAGGTAGTTCAAAAAGAAGACTTTGATAACGAAGACTATGCTTAAGTAGCGCACTCGGCGTCGAATAAGAAGCGAACTTGGGAAGTCCGGTACTCGTGTACCAATAACGTACACTGGAGTTTCCTCCTCCCTCAAGTAGCGCTCCTTCTTCTTGGTTCTTAAAGCACGCTTTTTGAATTTTCATTTGAAGAGGGAGTTCAAAAAGAAGACTTTGATAACGAAGACTATGCTTACGTAACGCACTCGGCGTCGAATAAGTAGCGAACCTGGGAAGTCCGGTACTCGTGTACCAATAACGTACAAAAGCTTCCGATGTACTTTTCAATCTCAAGGAAGCTAGTCACGAAGTATTTGAAAAGTTTTAGGAGGATTGCAAATGAGTACAATTGACAATAACAACCGTGTAAAATTTGATCTTCACACCCATCATAAGCGTTGTGGGCATGCTGACGGTGTAATTGAAGATTACATTCAATCTGCAATTGCGCAAGGCTTTCAAGCCATTGGTATTTCAGATCATACACCATACTTTGCACATAACGATGATCATCCTTTCCCTGGGATCGCGATGGCTAGAAGTGAATTTTCAAATTATATTGCAGAAGTACAATCGTTGAAACAGAAATATGATGGAAAGATTGATGTGTTGCTTGGAATCGAATCTGATTTTTTTCCACAACATATAAGTATTTACGAAACAGCCTTGAACGAAGTACCTTTCGATTATGTTATTGGCTCTGTTCACCAAGTAGCTGGTGTTAGTATTTTCAATAAGAATCGTTGGAAGGGTCTAACCGATCAAGAAAAAATAGAGACCAAAGAACTTTACTATGATCTTATTGCCCAATCTGCTCGAAGTGGACTGTTCCAAATTCTTGGTCATATCGATGCAATGAAAGGCTATTATCCACCGTTTTCTGATATACCTACTTACAGTAAAATCGATGAAACATTGAAAGTCATTGCCGAGTGTAATGTAGCTATCGAAATCAATACATCAGGCAGTACTAAAGATGTAGGCGGCTGGTATCCTTCGGATGATATTTTGGCTAGGGCATATCATTATGGTGTGAAAGTGACCTTTGGGTCTGATGCTCATACTCCCAAACGTATTGGTGATGATTTCAATGAAGTAGCCAAACGTCTGAAAGAAATAGGATATACTAGTTGGGTATATTATAAAAACCGTCATGCCATTGAAGTAGCATTATAACTACTGGTTGTACCAAACAGTAACCTTCTATTATATTACTTGCTTATTGAATACCTTTCTAACTTAAGAAGTTGTTAAGTGAGAGAGGTTTTTTCATGCGCATGACTATGAAACAGGCATATGATAACATCGAGGACGTGGTTAATTTGTGGCTATTTCTATCAATTCTCAGTGCAATCGTATTCGGAACAGCAGGTTGGTGGATGAAGGTCTCTCAGATGAAGAGAGGTTCAGTGAACACTCTGCTCTTAGCATTGTATATTGTAGGTGCATTAGGATTTGGCGTTAATGCCATAATAGAGGGTTCTATCATCCGATTACTTGATCTACATATATGGATTGCTGGACTAATTATTGGGTTGGGATCAGCTCTAGGTAATCTATATTTCATGCGAGCACTAGATACTGGACCAGCTACCCTTACTTCACCGTTAAGTAATATGAACATCGTTCTAGTCGTATTACTTGGTACACTGGTATATGGAGAATTGCTTGGTCCTATACAGATTTTCAGTATTATATTATTAATATTTGCTACGATTCTAATCGCCCAGAAGAATGAAACAAGAAGCATTACTTCTTCGTGGTGGTATGGATTTATAGTGTTAGCTATCATCATGTTCACCGTTCGTAACGGTGGTTTGAAAGTAACAGAAGAGCTTGGATATGAAAGTGCTCCTGTTCTTTTTGTCGCTTATTTCATGGCAATCTTCTTTTATTTGAAACCAGCTCTTTACGATCGAAGTACAACAATTTCTAAAGCAATTGGCTGGCGATATGGTGCTGCTACAGGTCTATTATCTTACGGTGGATTACAGCTATATGCGGTTGCATTGCAATATGGGCAAGCTAATCTAGTTGCACCAATCTTCGCAACAAACGGACTTATTGTTACCATTCTATCCATTATAATTTACAAAGAAAGATTGTCTCGTATACAATGGGTCGCATTTGCATCTCTACTGCTTGGATTAATCTGTATTCGTATCACATTGTAAATTTATAAAATGCTAATCAATCCAATTTTGACCATCGACATACTTCGCTAAAGGCACTTACTTTTTTTTAGTTTGTATGCTACAATAAATGTTAAGGATGGTGATATGAATGGACTATACTATGATGTGCCCAAGATATGAATCAGCTGCTGATTTATTAGGGAAGAAATGGACTGGTAGAATCATTCATGTTTTATTGGGCGGACCTAAACGTTTCAAAGATATAAAAGAACAAATACCAGAAATGAGCGACAAAATGCTTACAGATCGTATGAAAGAACTAGAAGCTGTTGGTGTCGTTGTACGTAATGTATATCCTGAAATGCCCGTGCGTATAGAATATGAACTGACTGAAAAAGGACGGGATCTTGAACCTGTCATCTGCTCCATTCAAGAGTGGGCCGAGAAATGGATAGGCTAAGCAAATAGAGCTGGATTAGCGGAATGAATCGTTCCCTTAATCCAGCTCTATTTGTTTCTAAGTCATACCTGAACGTTTTCGCTATTGTTTAATCAATAGTTAGTTCTCCTTCAAGAAATTAAGGGCTTCCTCGTAGCTATTCCAGTGACTTTCTGAGGTATGTTCAGCTTGCCTAGCGGATCGGTTTAACTGGATTTTTGCTATCGCACCTTCAACTATAACCGCTGCCCTTTGCATTCCTAAAGTTAATAGCTTCTTTTGATGCTCGACAAGTTTAGCTTGAGACTCGGGTAAAAATGCTTTAACACTACGCATATCGACAACTACGTCAAATTTACCGCCCATTTCTTTGGAAAATCTCTCTATTTCTCTAGTAACTCTATCAAAATCTTCTGGTCTTGCTTTTTGATCCCAAACAATCTCAATAATTTTATTATCTTTATCCAATATCTTAGTTGATGACATATGTATTTCTCCTATTCGGGACTATTGTTTAATTACTATCACATTCTATAATGTTTCTTACGGAAACATCCATCGGGAGCGCAAGCGTCTCCGATGGTCTGTTCTCCTACGTCGACTATTCTTCGATGCTTCTCAGCAATTATTATACGTGCAACTACAATGTTTCCTACGGAAACACCCATCGGGAGCGCAAGCGACTCCAATGGCGTGTTCTTCTACGTCGACTATACTTCTATGCTACTCAGCAATTGGTATACGTGCAGCTACAATGTTTCCTACGGAAACATCCATCGGGAGCGCAAGCGACTCCGATGGTCTGTTCTTCGACGTTGACTATACTTCGATGCTACTCTGCATAATCACCCGCGGACGTTTTGAACTTTCATACCAATAAAGGTTCAAAACTTTCGCGGGTCAGTACCAAGAAGATGCCCATCAGTGGAAACGAGTAGCACAGTGTACGTAGTTGGTACACGAGCACACGCAGGCTTCCGATGGAGGGCATCTTCGCCGTCGAATAGACTTCGAT
>Ga0160441_100107_pt1 | contig 98804 bp, 91 predicted proteins | sample HID1971K_E1MG_FD_108260 | JGI IMG/M metagenome (GOLD analysis project Ga0160441, IMG submission 108260) | Enriched millipede-associated microbial communities from UW Madison campus, WI, USA - HID1971K_E1 MG | ecosystem: Host-associated > Arthropoda: Insects > Digestive system > Unclassified ... | reverse complement strand
GAGCGCGACCGCACCGGCATCCATCCCGGCGCCCATGCCGAGCCCGCTCGAGGTCGAGGCGGTCGAACTCGTCCGCGCGCTCATCCGCATCGACAGCGTCAACACGGGGGATCCCGCGACCATCGGTGACGGCGAGACCCGCGCGGCCCTCTTCGTGAAGGAAAGGCTCGAGGATGCCGGGTACACGCCCGAGCTCGTCGAACCGCGCCCAGGGCGGGGCAGCGTCGTCGCGCGCCTGCGCGGGTCGGAACCGGATGCGGGTGCGCTCGTCGTCCACGCGCATCTCGATGTCGTGCCGGTCGATGCCGGCGACTGGACGCACCCTCCGTTCGGCGCCGAGATCCACGACGGCGATCTGTACGGGCGCGGCGCGGTCGACATGAAGAACTACGCGGGGGTCATCCTCGCGCTCGCCCGCGCGTACCGCCGCGAGGGGGTCGTGCCGCGGCGCGACCTGATCTTCGCGTTCTTCGCCGACGAAGAGGCGGGTGGCGTGTGGGGCGCGCGCTGGATCGCGAAGAACCGACCCGATCTGCTCACGGGGGCCACCGAGGCGATCGGCGAGGTGGGTGGCTTCTCGGTGTCGCTCGACGCACGCGCGCCCGATCGCCGTGCGTACCTCGTCGCGACGGCCGAGAAGGGCGTCGATTGGGCGACCCTCGTCGCCCGGGGCCACGCGGCGCACGGATCGCGCCCCACCGATGACAACGCCGTCGTGCGGCTCGCGCGCGCGGTCACGGCGATCGGCGCGCACCGTTTCCCGGTGGTGCGCACACCCGCGCTCGACCGCTTCCTCGCCGAGGTCTCGGCGGTGCGCGGCGAGCAGTTCCGCGACGAGTCGCTCGACGACGATCTCGCGCGCCTGGGATTCGTCGGCTCGCTGATCGCGGCATCCACCCGCAGCACGGTCTCACCGACGGTGCTCGCGGCCGGCAGCAAGACCAACGTGATCCCCGCCGAGGCGACCGCGCGGCTCGACATCCGCATCGTGCCGGGGCAGAGCGCGGCGCTGCACGACGAGCTCGCGCGGATCGTCGGCGACGACGTCGAGATCCGCTGGGGCAGGGAGATCCCCGCCATCGAGGCGCCCGCCGACGCCCCGATCGTCGCGGCCATCCAGCGCGCGATCACGCTCGAAGACCCCGGCGCGCTCGTCGTGCCGTACCTGCTGCCGGCCAGCACCGACAACAAGAATCTCGCGCTGCTCGGCATCCGCGGGTACGGCTTCGTGCCGCTGCGGGTACCTGCCGATTTCGACGTCTTCGCGCAGTTCCACGCCGCCGACGAACGCATCCCCGTGAGCGCCCTGCACTTCTGCGTGCGCGTCACCGATCGGATTCTGCGCGGCGCGTGACGTCGTGTCACGGCGGATTGCGTCGTATGAAGCGCCGACGCGTGGATGCCGGGGCGCGCGCCTAGCGTGACGTGAACGCGACCACCGAGCGCCACCACCCGGCCGCCACCCCGCCTGAGGAGCCTCGCATGACCCGAGTCCCGCTGTCCGTGCTCGACCTGGCGCCGTTCGGCGCGGGGCAGACCGCCGGGGACGGCCTGCGCGCGAGCATCGCGCTCGCCCGTCGCGCCGAGGATCTCGGGTACGCGCGCTACTGGCTCGCCGAGCATCACCTGAACCCCGGGGTCGCCGGCGCCGCGCCGCACGTGCTGCTCGCGGCGATCGCCGCGGCGACCCAGCGCATCCGGATCGGCACGGCCGCCACCATCATCGGCAACTACTCCGCGTTGCAGGTCGTCGAGAACGTCGGCACCGTCGCGGCGCTGCACCCGGGGCGCTTCGACCTCGGCATCGGCCGCTCGGGGTCGGTGCGCGGCGGCGCGCCCGTGTTCCCCGCGCACGAGCGGAGCGTCGTCGACGGGCTCGTGCTGCCCGCCTCCGCGCCGGTCGCCTTCGATCAGGCGCGCTTCGCCGCTCAGCTGCGGCTGCTCGGCCGCACCGATGGCGACGCCGAACGCTTCGACGACGATGTGCGCTCGATCCTCGCGCTCATCGCGGGCACGTATGTCGCCCCCGAGGGGGTGCCGATCCACGCGACTCCCGCAGAGGGGCAGGAGGTGCAGGTCTGGATCCACGGCAGCACCGCCGGACCCAGCGCCGAACTCGCCGGCGCGCTCGGATTGCCGTTCGGTGCGAACTACCACGTCGCCCCCGCGTTCGTGCTCGAGGCGATCGCCGCCTACCGCCGGGCCTTCCGCCCGGGTGTTCTCGCTGAGCCGCGTGTCATCGTCTCGGTCGACGCCCTCGCCGCCGACGACGCGGCGACCGCCGACCGCGTGGCGGGCGGGTACGCCGAGTGGGTGCACAGCATTCGCGCCGGGCAGGGCGCCATCCTCTACCCCGCGCCGGACGATGCGCTCGCGGTGCCGCTGCCGTCGCACATCGAGTCGGTCGTCCGCGACCGACTCGAGACGCGCTTCACCGGGACGGCTGACCAGGTGGCTGATCAGCTCGAGACGCTGCAGCGGGTGACGGATGCCGACGAACTGCTCATCACGACGATCACCCACGACCCCGCCGACCGCGAGCGCTCGTACGAGCTGATCGCCGACGTATGGGGCGTGAGCGCTGCGGACGCGCGCGGCGAGGCGACCCTCGCGGGAGCACGCGCATGACGACGGATGCCACGGTGTCGGCGTCCGAGCCGGCGCCCGTGTCTGCGCTCGACGAGTCGGTGACGACGGATGCCGACCGAGCCGGCCTCACGATCCGCCCGGTGCGCCCCGACGAGTACGCCGAGGCAGGGCGGGTGACCGAGGCGGCGTACGCCGCGAGCTACGACACGCTCACACCGTCGTACCTCGCATCGTTGCGCGATGTGACGGGGCGCGTCGCGACGGGCGCGGTCTGGGTCGCCGTCGACGCGGACGATCGGATCGTGGGGACGGTCTGGGTTCCGCGGGCGGGCGAAGCCCTCTCGGGACTCGCGCGCGACGGCGAGCTGGACTTCCGCCAGCTCGCCGTCGCGCCGGAGGCCCGGGGGCGCGGCGTCGGCGAGGCGCTCACGCGTGCCGTGATCGACCTGGCGCGCTCGCGCGGTGCGCACCGGGTCGTCATGAACAGCGGCCCCGAGATGCTCGGCGCCCACGCGCTCTACGCGAAGATAGGCTTCCGCCGGCTGACCGAGCGCGAGGCGCCGATCGAGGTCGAACCCGGGCGCTGGCTCGACCTGCGCGCCTTCGCCCTCGACCTGTGAGCGCCGAACCTTCGAGGGCTGACGCACACCCCGCTTTCGTCTGTACGAAGCGCGGAGTCGACGTCGTGGCAGTGACGTACGCCTGGTAGTGAGAGAGGTCAGGCCGCGACGGGGGACAGCACCTTCTCGTAGCAGAGCGAGAAGTCGAACGCCGTGTACGGCGCGAAGATCGGGATGGGCGTGTAGCCGATGCGCTCGTACAGGCCGACGGCGTCGGGTTGACGATCGCCGGTCTGCAGGATCAACCGCAGCGCGCCGCGGCTCTGCGCGATGCGCTCGAGCTCGGCCATGAGCGCCCGGCTCGCGCCGGTGCCCCGCGCGTGCGCGTGCACGAAGACGCGCTTGACCTCGAGGTCGCCACCGGCATCGGTGCTGAGCGCGCGCAGCGCCGCGTGACCGATCGGGGCGCCGGTCGTGTCGAGCAGCACCACCGTCGCGACCACGGTCGCCGGGTCGAGCGCGAAGTCGGCCTCGAACCGCGCAAGCGTCTCGGCATCGAAGGCCGAGAAGCGGTCGGCGTAACGCTCGCCCAGCTCGGCATCCATCGCCTCGCGCAGCGCTGCGGCGCGCTCGTCGTGCCAGTCGACCCGCAGCAGGTCCCCGGGGCGGACACGGGCGGGGCCTTCGCGGGTCTCAGCAGCGCTCACCGAGACAGTTTCGCCCGCGGGATGCGCGACCGCCGCGGCAGCCGACACAGCCGGTAACACGGGAGACCGCAGCGCCGGATGCCACGACACCGCGAGTGCCGCGAGACACGCCGCCGCACACACCGCGACGGCGGCGCGCAGAGCCGCGGGTGACGCGTCGCCGCCGAGCAGGATGCCGGTCGCAAGGGCGACGAAGAACGTCGCCGACAGGCGTTGGGTCAGCTGCAGGAAGGAGGCCGCGACGCCGTGCACCCCGGGGGACGCGAACCCGAGCGTGATGGCGCGCAGCGGCGGCTCGACGATCCCGCCCGCCGCTCCGAGCAGGATCTGCAGCACCCCGACGGCGATCAGCAGCGCCCAGCCGTCCCAGACGAACGCGGCGGTGAGCACGAGGACGACCCCCGCGACCTCGACCACGAGCCCCGCGGCGATGACCCGTCCGCCGAGCCGCAGGAACAGGCGGTGACTGACGCGCGACGACACACCGCGCGCGAGCGATGCGGGCACCAAGACGAGCGCGACGGCGAACGGCGAGATGCCGTGCGCCTGCAGGAAGTACACGGTCGTCACGGTCGAGAACGCGATGAGACTGCCGAACCACAGCAGCGCGACGACGTTGCCGGCCACGAAGCCGGGCGAGTGCATGAGCGACGGTGCGAAGAGCGGCATCCGTCCGCGGCGCGCATAGCGGCGCTCCCAGAGCGCGAGTGCGGTGACGAGCAGGGCCGCGAAGGCGGCGATGAGACCGATGGATGCCGTCGGCATACCGGGATCGATCACCGGCAGCGTGACGATCACGACGATGGCTCCCAGCAGGGCGATACCCGGCAGGTCGAGTCCGCGGGTCACCCGGCCCGCGTGCCCGCGCGGCAGCGAGCGTGCGGCGAGCCAGATGGAGGCGATCGTGAAGGGGACCGGCGTCAGGAGCACGACGCGCCAGCCGATCGCTTCCGGCAGCGCTTCGAGCAGGATGCCGGCCGCCAGCGGACCGGCGATCGCGGCTGCCGCCCCTGCGGCCGAGTAAGCGCCGAGTGCCTGCACCCGGGCTGTCCCGCGGAAGGCGTCCTGGATGATCCCGAGCACCTGCGCGCTGATGAACCCGGCGCCGAGGCCCTGGATCAGCCGCCCCGCGACGAGCGGCCACACGGCGGGCGCGAGCGCCGACGCGATACCGCCGAGCAGGAAGATCGCGAGGCCGGCGATGAGCAGCCCGCGCCGCCCGAACGCGTCGCCGAGGCGACCCGCGGGGACGAGCCCCAGACCGAAGGTCAGCGAGTAGGCGGCGAGGAACCACTGAACGCCCGCCGTCGGGGCGTCGAGACCGTGCGCGACGGGTGCCGTCGTGTAGGCGATGATCGTGGCGTCGAGCAGGGTCGCGAACCCCGCCGCCAGGCAGCACAGCAGTGCGGCGCGTGCGGCGGGGGCCCCGTCCGGTCCCTGAGCTCGTCGGAGGGCCGACTCGCTCGGCTCGTTCAACGACCGGGGGCGGGGACGATCCCGGCGTCCGTGGCCACGCCCTCGACCCGCGCCAGCGGGAGGCGCTCGCCGGCCTCGACCGCGAACGGCAGCCGGTTCTCGGCGGGCGGCAGTGGGCAGGTCGCGAAGTCGGTGTACGCGCACGGCAGGTTGACCGCCCGGTTGAAGTCGAGGACGACGCGGTTCTCACGGTCTCCGGCATCCGGCGCGGCCACGAGCACCGAGCGGTTCGCCGCGTAGGTCGTGACACCGCTCGTGCGGTCGGTGAACAGCACGAGCAGGCTCTCAGGGCCGTGACCGGGGAACGCGACGAGCCGACGCGTCTGACCGCCGACCTCGAACTCGATCACGCCCGGCGCGTCGTACACGTGCGACAGACCGTCGACGGCGGCGCCCACCTCGAACGGGCGGGGCCGCGCGAACGGCACGTACCGCGCGTCGATGCGCCAGCTCGGGTCGGGCTCGTACGCGGGCGTTCCCTCGTACTCGGCGAGGAACGGCTGATCGGGGCGGCGCGGGCGCACGATGTCGCGTCCGCCGCGCCGCGCCACCTCGATGACGCCGTCGTCGAACGCGACGACGACCCCGTCGCGCTCGTCGATCGGCCCGAACGAGTGCCGCCGCGTGACCGTCGCGCCCCCGACCGTCAGCTGCTCGCCGACGGCGAGGTCGACGTGCGGGCCGCCGGGGCCGGTGCTCCACCGCCCCGGGATGCCGGCGATCGCGGCCGGCTCGTCGCTCAGCCAGTACAGGCCGGTCACGGCGAGGAACCCGTGCGGGTCGGCGCGGCGCTGCTCGTGGGCCTCGTGCCAGTCCTCCCACGCGCGGGCGAAGTCGGCGGCCGCGATGCTGGTCGTGGTGCTGGTCGTGGTGGCGCTCATGCGCAGGCCCCCGCCAGCTCGGCATCCGCCGCGGCGCGCACGGGCACGGGCAGGCCGAGGTTGTCGCGCAGCGTCGTGCCGGAGTATTCGGTGCGCAGCGACCCGCGTTCCTGCAGCAGCGGCACGACACGGTCGACGAACTCGTCGATGCCCGACGGCACGACGTGCGAGCCGATCACGACGCCGTCGGCGCCGTCCTGCTGCACGAACGCGTCGAGCTGGTCGGCGACCTGCGCGGGCGTCCCGACGTAGTTCGCCTCGCGGGCGACCGCGTGGGCCAGGCCGCGGAAGGTGAGCCCGCGCTCGTCGGCGAGTTCGCGCCACGAACGCACTGTCTGGAAGCGGTCCTGGAAGATGAACGCGCGACCCTGGATGAACGTCGGCGCCTCGGGGTCGGGGTCGATGCCCGGCACCGGGCCGTCGAGGTCGAAGCCCGACAGATCGCGGTTCCACACCTGTTCGAACGTCACGCGGATCGTCTTGTCGCTCAGCTGCTGCTCTTTGATGTGGCGCGCCTTCTCTTCTGCTTCGGCGTGCGTGTCGCCGAGGACGAACCCGGCCGAGGGCAGGATCTTGATCTCGTCGGGACCGCGGCCGAAGCGCGCCGCGCGCTCTTTGATGTCGGCGTAGAACGCCTGCCCTTCGGCGAGCGTCGAGTAGGGCGAGAAGATCGCGTCGGCGGTGGATGCCGCGAAGTCGCGCCCCTGTGGTGAGACCCCGGCCTGCACGATGACGGGCCGGCCCTGCGGGCTGCGCGGCACCGTGAAGCGACCCTCGGTGTCGAACTGGCTGCCGTGGTGCGCGAACGCGCCGGCATCCGCTTCGCGGAGGAACTGCCCCGACGCCTTGTCGGCGACGATCGCGTCCTGCGCCCACGCGTCCCACAGCTCGCGGATCGTCGCGACGGTCTCTTCGGCGCGGACGTACCGATCGGCGTGCGGCAGGAAGCCGCCGCGGCGGAAGTTCGCGCCGGTGAAGGCGTCGAACGAGGTCACGACATTCCAGCCGGCACGGCCACCGGAGAGGTGATCGAGGCTCGCGATCTGGCGGGCGAGCTCGTACGGCTCGTTGAAGGTCGCGTTGAGCGTGCCGACGAGGCCGATGTGCTCGGTGACGGCGGCGAGCGCCGCGAGCACCGGCAGCGTGTCGGGGCGGCCGGCGATGTCGTGGTCGAAGATGCGGCCGTCTCGGGCGCGCAGGGCGAGGCCCTCGGCGAGGAAGAAGTAGTCGAAGCGACCGCGCTCGGCGGTCTGCGCGACATGGCGGAAGGTCGAGAAGGCGATCTGGCTGCCGGCATCCGGGTGCTCCCAGGCCGTGTGCTCGTTGACGCCGCCTACGTAGGCGGCGAGGATGATCTGCTTGCGGGGCGTGCTGGTCATGGCGGTGCTCGTTTCCTTGCGTCAAGCCGTGGCGGCGGCGGTGGTGGTTGCGGCGTAGCGGCTCGGCGCCGCGTCCGGCAGGCCGAGCAGGCCGCGCAGCGTCTCTGCGGTGTCGGCGTCGTCGGGCAGCAGCCCGCGCTGCTGCAGCGCGGGGATCAGCTGGTCGGCGATGCGCGGCAGGTCGTCGGTCACGACGCCGGGGCGCAGCCGCACACCCGTGTAACCGAGCGCGTGCAGCTCGGCGACGATGTCGGCGACCTCCGCCGCCGACCCCGCGACGATGCGCGCGTCGGAGGCGAGCGGGCGGCCCAGCGCGTCGAGGCGGGCCAGCCGGTCGACGGCGCGCTCGCCGCCGTCGCCGCCGTCTTCGGGGCGGCCGCCAGGGGCGTCGAGCAGTACGACGAGGTCGGCATACACCTGCAGGGGCTCGCCGTTGCGGGCGGCGGTGATCTCGGCCGCGCGGACCTCGTTCAGGATGGTGCGCGCGTGGTCGGCATCCGCCGGCGTCGTGAAGACGAGGTCGGCCTGCCGCGCCGCGAGCAGGTACGGCACCGCGGCGTGCGCGAGCGCCGCGACGACGGGCTGACCCTGCGGCGAGCGCGGCGTGATCGACGGACCGCGGACGCTGAAGAACCGGCCCTCGAAGTCGATCTGGTGCACCTTGTCGGCATCCAGGAACCGGTCGGTGGCGGCGTCGCGGATCTCGGCGTCGTCCTCCCAGCTGTCCCAGAGGCGGCGGACGACCTCGACCGCGTCGGCGGCCTCGTCGAACAGCTCGGTGACGAGCGCGCCGAAGGCGGGATCGTCGGGGCCGTCGACCTCGGGGTACGCGCGACGGCCGACGTGCGCGGCCTCATCGGGGCGACCCGAGACCTTGACCTGCCAGCCGGCGCGGCCTTCGCTCGTGAAGTCGAGCGTCGCGATCGCCTTCGACAGGTGGAACGGCTCAGTGTGGGTCACGGTCGCCGTCGGGATCAGGCCGATGCGCGACGTGACGGGCGCGACGCGCGACGCGATCAGCACGGCATCCAGGCGCCCGCGCACCTCGTCGGTGCGGTCGTCCGGGGAGAGAAACTCGCTCGACTGCAGCGCGAGCGAGTCTTCGATCGTGACGAAGTCGACGAGGCCCGCCTCGGCGGTGCGCACGAGGTCGACCCAGTACTGCGGGGTGAAGAGGTCTTGCGGGCGGGCCGACGGCTCGCGCCACGCGGCGGGGTGCCAGCCGGCGCCCTCGAGGGCGACGCCGATACGGAGGCGATTCGAGGTCATGGGGTTCTCCTTGCGGTGGATGCCGATGACGCCAGCGTCGCGCACCGCGACCGGTGGCGTCCGTCGTCGCGTCAAGCGCGGACACCGGGCGTCACACGGGGTAACTCGGGCGGTCGCGGGGTGTCGTTCGGGGGGAGACCTGCGCGCGGGAGGTGGAGCGCGAGCCCCGGAATCCTCCCGAATGCAGAACTCCTCCCGAACGCACGCGGCGCGCTCGGGAGGAGTCGGGTTGCCGGCGGGTCAGACCGCGACCGCCTCCCGCGTCTGCGCGTCGGGTACGACCGGCCCGGGCGCCCAGCCGAGTTCCGGCAGCACCCGCTCGGCGATATCGGTGAGGATCTGCCGGTACTCGTCCTGCGCGAACGCGTACGGCAGCGCGACGCGCAACTCGGTGCGTCCATCGATCGACGGATCGGTGCGCAGCCGCTCGGCGATCTCGTCGGACGTGCCGACGAGATCGCGCTGGAAGACGATGCCGCGCGTGGGGGCCAGAGTCCGCTCCTCGCGGCTCGCCGCGTACGCCGCGTAGTGCGCGCGCTGCTCGCTCGTCGCCGAGTCGGTCGGCACGATCACCCGCTCGACGCCCACCGCCGGCGACCCCGAGCCGGTGAACGCCGCGTAGTACTCGTCGACGTGGATGCGCTGCGCGTACTCGAACCGGTCCTCCCCATCGCTCGCGGTCAGGTTGCCGAGCAGCAGCTTCAGCCCGTGCTCTCCCGCCCAGCGCACCGAGCGCAGCGACCCGCCGCCGAGCCACACCCGATCGCGCAGCGACGGGATGTGCGGCTGCACTCGCGGGGTCTGCGGCCCGTATGGCGTGAAGATGTCATCGCTCGACAGGGCGCGGCCCTCCAGCGCCTCGAGGAAGCGCTGGATGAGCTCGTAGGGCGGTGCCGAGGCATCCTCCCCGCCCTCCACGATCCGGGCACCCCGCCCCAGGGGGCGCAGCAGCTCGCTGTGCGGCGCCGACGTCGAGACACCCGCATTCAGCCGACCGCCGGAGAGCGCGTCGACCGTCGCGACGTCTTCCGCGAGGCGGAACGGCGTCTCGTACCCGAGCGGCACGACGGCGCTCTCGAGGCGGATGCTCGAGGTGCGTTGCGTCGCCGCCGCCAGGAAGGTCAGCGCCGACGAGACGCCGCTCTCGAGGTGACGCTGGCGGATGCCGGCGACCTGCAACCCGATCTGCTCGGCGAACTCGAACAGCTGCAGTGTCTCTTCGAGCCCCGCCGCCGGGTCGTTCTCGGGGAACGACCCGGCCAGCGTGAACCCGGCCTGCGTGAGGGTGCCGGTCATCACTCGGCATCCTTCCAGGCGGCCACGAGCGGATTCAGGCGCGAGTCGGCGCCCAGGGTGATGCCGTGCACGCTCGCCTCGGTGCCGAGGATCGACGTGAGCTCGTGCACCGGGATCTGGTAGTACTGGCTCGCGATGCGTTCCTGCGCCTCGGCGATGACGGCGTCGCGCGCGGTGGCGTCGCTCGTGGCGAGCTGCTTCTGCAGCAGCGCCTCGAGCTCGGGGTCGTCGATCCTGTAGTAGTTCGTCGCGGCCGACGAGAACGAGGTGCGCAGGATGTCGCCGTCGGCGCGTGAGGCGTTGCCCCAGACGATGTCGAAGTCGCCGTTCTTCTGCGCCTCGAGGAACTCGGGCACCGTGCCGCTCTGCAGCACGAGGTCGATTCCGACCGTCTTGAGCTCCTGCTGGATCAGCTCGAGCGAGGTCTGGTTGGGCCCGAAGTTCGTGATCCACCAGAGTTTCAGCTGCAGCGGCTGACCGTCCTTCTCGCGGATGCCGTCGGCCCCCTCGGTCCACCCGGCGTCGTCGAGGAGTTCCGCGGCGTGGTCGGGGTCGTAGGTGAAGTGCGAGCTCTGGTCGGCGAAGCCGGGGGTGTTCTCGGCGAGCACGCTCGTCGCGACGTTGAAGTAGTCGTTGAGCGAGGTGTCGCGGACGGTCGTGGCGTCGATCGCGGCCGAGATCGCCTCACGCACGGCGATGTCGGAGACGATGGGGCGCGACTGGTTGAACGACAGCCCGAACGTGATGCCGGGGTTGCCGCGCCAGACGAGCGGGTAGCCCGACGAGTCGAGGGTCTCGACATCGGTCGGCTGCACGCCGCCGATGACGTCGACCTGGTCGCTCGTCAGACTGCCCGTGCGCACGCTCGCCTCGGGGACGATCTGGAAGGTCACGCTGTCGAGGTACGCGGGGCCGTCGTTGCCGAGCGCCGCGGGCGCCCACGCGTAGTCGCTCCGCGCGGCGAGCACCGTCTCGGTGTCTTTCGTGTAGGTCTCGAGCGTGAACGGGCCTGTGCCGACGAGCGCAGCGCCGTCGGCGCGGGCGGCGTACGGCACGGCGAGGGTCGCATCGCCGACGATGCCGAGGGCGACGGATGCCACCCCGTTCGGGAACGCCGCGTTGGGCGTCGAGAAGTGCACCTCGACCGTGTCGTCGTCGACGACCACGGTCGAGTCGTAGCCCACGAACGCGCTGACGGCCTGGCTGAGTGCGCCCGCGGCGACGATGTCGTCGAAGGTGGCCTTGACGTTCTCGGCGGTGAACGGGGTGCCGTCCGAGAAGGTCACGTCGTCGCGCAGATCGAACGTGAAGACGGTCGCGTCGCTGTTCGCCGTGTACGCGGTCGCCAGCCACGGCTCGAGCGCGTTCGTCTCGGGGTTCTGGTACAGCAGCGAGTCGACGAGCTGACGGGTGACGTACAGCGTGTCGTTGCCCGAGCCGGTGCCCGACGGGTTGAGCGAGATCGGGTCGTTGGCGACGGCGAAGGTGAGATCGCCGCCGGTGACGGGGGTGCCGGCATCCGCCGTCCCCGTCGCGGCAGGTGTCGCGCCGCCGGCGCAGGCGCTCAGGGCGAGCGCGGTGACGGCGAGCGCCGCGAAGGCGCCGCTGCGGATGGTTTTCATGGAGTGCTCCTTGGTGAGGGTGGTGCGGGGTGGTGGCGGTGGTGAGGTGGCGTGCGGGTGGATGCCGGCGGGGCCGGCGTTCAGCGGGTGCGGGCCCCGCCGGGGATCGCGTCGAGCAGGGCCCGCGTGTACTCGGCGCGCGGGTCGTCGAAGACGCTGCGCGCCGGGCCGAGCTCGACGAGCCGCCCGCGTTGCATGACCCCGACGGTGTCGGCGATCTGGCGGACGACGGCGAGGTCGTGCGAGATGAACAGGTAGCTCACCTCGAGCTCGCGCTGGATGTCCCCCAGCAGCGTCAGGATCTGGTGCTGCACCGACACGTCGAGTGCCGACACGGGCTCGTCGAGCACCAGCAACTCGGGAGAGAGCGCGAGAGCGCGCGCGATCGCGACGCGCTGACGCTGCCCGCCGGAGAGCTCGGCCGGTCGGCGACGCAGCGCCGATGCCGGCAGCGCGACGAGATCGACGAGCTCTGCGGCGCGGGCGCGCCGGGTCGCCCGGCTGCCCACGCGGAACGCGACGAGCGGGTCGGCGATGAGATCTTCGACCTCGAGCCGCGGGTTGAGCGTCGCGTACGGGTTCTGCTGCACGAGCTGCACCCGACGCCGCAGCTCGCGCAGCCGACGGCCGCGCAGGTGCGTGACGTCGTCGCCGTCGAACGCGATCGTGCCCGCGGTCGGCTCGGCGAGGCGCAGCGCGAGGCGCGCGGTGGTCGTCTTGCCCGACCCCGACTCGCCGACCAGGCCCAGCGTCTGCCCGCGCGCGATCTCGAACGAGACGCCGTCGACGGCGCGCTGCACGGCGCCGCCGGAACCCGGCAGGGCGAATTCCTTGACGAGCGACGCGACGCGAAGCACGGGGGTGGTGATCGTCTCGAACGGCTCAGCCTCGGCATCCGGCGCCCGCTCCACAAGTGTCGCCGGCGCCGCGCCTGCGGCTGTCACCGCCCGGCGCGCGTTGAGGCTCGGCGCCGCCGCGATGAGCTGCCGGGTGTAGGGGTGCCGGGGCGTGAGCAGCACCTCTTCCGGCGTGCCCTGCTCGACGATGCGCCCCTGCGACATGACGACGATGCGGTCGGCGCGATCGGCCGCGACGCCGAGGTCGTGGGTGATCAGGAGCACGCTCGTTCCGCGCTCGCGGCGCAGCGCGTCGAGGTGGTCGAGGATCTGCCGCTGCACGGTGACATCGAGTGCGCTCGTCGGCTCGTCGGCGATGATCAGCGGCGGATCGCCGATGATGGCGATCGCGATGAGCACGCGCTGCCGCATGCCGCCCGACAGCTCATGTGGGTACTGGCGGGCGCGCACGGCGGCATCGGGCAGCCCCGCACGCTCGAGCGCGTCGATCGCGCGGGCGGCGGCGGTGCGACGGTCGGCGAGACCGTGCACGCGCAGCGCCTCGCCGACCTGCACCCCGATGCGCGTGACGGGGTTGAGGCTCACCGTCGGGTCTTGCGGGACGAAGCCGATGCGACTGCCGCGCACGGCGCGCAGAGCTCCCGCCGACGCCGTCACGAGGTCATGCCCCTCGAAGCGGATCGCGCCCGCCGGGATGGATGCCGCGCCCGGCAGCAGCCGGATGATCGCGTGCACGGTCGTGGACTTGCCCGACCCTGATTCGCCGACGATCGCGACCGTGTCGCCGCGTGCGACGGTGAGGGTGACGTCGCGGACGGCGTCGATGTCGCCGCCGGGGGTGCGGTACGCGACCGACAGGCCGTCGATCTCGAGCAGGTTCTCGGTCATCGTCGTGCCGCTCCGTTCGTGTCGAGTCCGTGCGCGAGGCGGTTCGCGGCGAGCACGGTGAGCGCGATCACAAGGCCGGGCAGCGTCGTCAGCCACCACGACGTGCGCAGGTAGTCGCGGCCTCCCGAGACGAGAGCTCCCCACTCGGGCGCGGGCGGCGGGGCGCCGTAGCCGAGGAAGCTCAGCGCCGAAACCGCGAGGATCGCCCCGCCGAACTCGAGCACGCCGAGCGCGACCACGGGACCCGCCGAGTTGGGCAGCACGTGCCGGAAGAGGATGCGCGTGCGCGTGTTGCCCGACGCCGTCGCGGCCTCGACGAACGGCGAGGCGCGCACCTTGATGACCTCGGAGCGCATGATGCGCGCGACCGATGCGACGCTCGCGATACCGACGGCGATCGCGACGTTGACGGTGCCGAACCCGAGCGCCGTGATGATCGCGAGCGAGAGCAGCAGCCCGGGGATCGACAGCAGCACGTCGGCGACGCGCATGATGACGGCATCCACCGCCCCGCCCACGAAGCCGCTGACGAGTCCGAGCAGTGAGCCGACCACGATCCCGACCGCGACGGCGATCGCGGCGGCTGAGATCGTCAGCGACGTGCCGTGTACGACGCGTGTGTAGAGGTCGCGGCCGATCTGGTCGGTGCCGAACCAGTGCGCCGCCGACGGGGGCTGCAGCTTGTCGGCGGGCACCCCCGCGAGCGGGTCGCCGGGGGCCAGCAGCTGCGGCCAGGTCGCGGCGACCAGCACGAGCAGCAGCCACACGATCGAGAGGACGAGCAGGGGGCGCCGCAGGATGCCGAGGGTGCGGCGGCGCACACGCCCGGCGTCGGCGAAGCGGTCTTTGACGGCGTCGGCGAAGCGGTCTTTGACGGCGTCGTCGAACCGGTCGGCAGCGGTCGCGCCGAAGGTGTCGGTGGGGTGCTGCGCCGCGTCGGGCAGCAGCGCGGTGGTGTCGCTCATGCGTGCACCTCCGTGCGGGTCGGCGCGTTGCCGGGGTCGGCGGGGTCGGCGGGGGTGGTCGGGTCGGCAGGGGTGGCAGGGGGCGCTTCGGCATCCGCACCTCCCTGCGCGACGAGCTCGCTGGGCGGCCCCCCGGCATCCGCTCGCCGTCTGCGGCGTCGGGCGGGCGAGGTCAGCACGATGCGCGGGTCGAGGGCGGGATAGACGAGATCGACCGCCAGGTTGGCGAGGACGAACACTGCGGCGGCGAACAGGACGATCCCCTGCACCACGGGGATGTCCTGCTGCTGCACGGCGACGGCCGTCACTCGGCCGATGCCGGGGCGCGAGAACACCGTCTCGGTGACGACGGTGCCCGACAGGAGACCGCCCACCACGAGGCCGGTCATCGTCAGCGCGGGAAGTGCCGCGTTGCGCAGCGCGTGGCGGACGTGCACGCGCGCGCGGCTCGCCCCCTTAGCCCACGCGGTGTCGATGTACGGCTCACCGAGGGTGATCCGCAGGCTCTTCGAGAGCAGCTGCGCGATCATCGCGCTGGTCGGCAGGGCCAGTGCGATCGCCGGCAGGACGAGCGAGGCGAAGCCCTTGTCGCCCATCGCCGGGAACCACGGCAGCTGGAACGAGAACCACTGGATGAGCATGAGTCCGAACCAGAACGACGGGATCGCGACGCCGAGCGGCGGCAGGCCCAACAGCAGCGACGACACCCAGCGGGTGCGCACGAACGTCGCGGTGATCGCGAGCCCGCCGCCCACCACGAGGGCCAGCACGAACGCGAGACCGGCCAGCTGCGCCGTCGGCCCGATCGCCTCGCCGATGACGTCGGCGACGGGGCGACCGGTCGCGATCGACGACCCGAAGTGGCCGGTCAGGATCGCGCCGAGCTGGGTCAGGTACTGCGCCCACAGCGGCTTGTCGAGGCCGTACTGCGCCCGCAGGGCGTCGAGCTGGTCGGGCGTGATGTCGGTCGCGTCGCCGCCGGCGAGCAGCGCCACGGGGTCGCTCGGCAGCGCCCAGAGCACGAGGAACGAGACCGTGTAGGCCGCCCACAGCACGATGAGCGCCTGGCCGAGACGCGAGGCGAGATAGCGCGCGACGTCTGCCGGAGACGTGCGGCGTGCGGGGGAGTCGCTCATCTGGTGCCTCGGTTCTCATGACGGCCGGCGCGGATTCGCCCACCGACCAGCGACGATGGCAAGCCCGCGGCGGCGTCGCCACGCGCGCTGTCACGTACCGTCGCGTCGCGTCATCCGCCGTCATCCGGGGCGGGCGTCGGCCCGCGCGTCGCGCGCCGACACCCGCGCGCCGAACCCTCACCCGCGCGCCGAACCCTCACCCCGAAGACGGCTGCAGAGTGAGGGTTGGGTCGGGGGGTGAGGGTTCGGCCTGGCAGCGGCGGCGCAGCGGCGCAGCGGGCTACTCGAGGTAGAGCACGAGCTGGTGGCCGGGGGCGTCGAGCGGCACGAGCTTGTGCTCTTCGTAGGTCACGCGACCCCGGGTGGGATGGTCGAACACGCGCTCTCGCGACGAGAAGGTCTCGACGGCGCGGTCGGCCCATACGCGCGCGAAGTCGGCGGATGCCGCCGACAGCCGCGCCACGAGATCGGAGAGATCGGCGGTGCCGATCGCCGGCCCCACGGCGGCGCGGAACTCGCCCGCGAACCGCCGGCTCTGCGCCTGCCAGTCAGGCATGAGCTCGCGCAGCGCGGGGTCGGTGAACACGAGCCACAGCAGGTTCCGCTCGTCGGGCGCGAGCGACGAGATCCGCGTGTACAGACGGGCGTACGCGGCATTCCACGCGACGATCGACCAGTCCGCCGCCAGCAGGAACGCGGGGCCGGCGAACGACTCGAGCAGGTGGTGCAGGTGCGGGGGCAGGTCTCCCGCGTGGCCGGCGCGGCCCGCCGGCATCCATCCCCCGGCGTGACCGCCGAGACGCAGCAGGTAGTCGGTCTCGGGGGCGGAGAGCGCGAACAGCCGCGCGATCGCCTCGAGCACCGACCGCGATGGATTGATCGGTCGCGCCTGCTCGAGCCACGTGTACCACGTGACGCTGACCCCGGCGAGGGCGGCGACCTCCTCGCGGCGCAGGCCGGGCACACGACTGCGCGGCGCCGGCGGCATGTTGACGGCGGTGCGGTCGACGCGCGCGCGTCGATCGCGCAGGAATGCCGCGAGCTCGTCGCGCCGGCGCTGGTCGGTGTCCATGGCATCCGTTCCCCGACAGTCGGTCGGTGGTAGTGCTGATACCAGTATCGATGCCATCTGTCGCCGGCGCGCGCGAGCGCCTGGAATGGCACCATGCCCGCACTCCGCTCACGCACCGTCACGCACGGTCGCAACATGGCCGGCGCCCGCGCACTGCTGCGCGCCGCCGGCGTCGACGCCGCCGACTTCGGCAAGCCGCTCATCGCCGTCGCGAACAGCTTCACCGAGTTCGTCCCCGGTCACACGCACCTCGCGCCGGTCGGCCGAATCGTCTCCGAGGCGATCCATGCCGCCGGCGGCATAGCCCGCGAGTTCAACACGATCGCGGTCGACGACGGCATCGCGATGGGTCACGGCGGCATGCTGTACTCGCTGCCGAGTCGCGACCTCATCGCCGACTCGGTCGAGTACATGGTGAACGCGCACTGCGCCGATGCCCTTGTGTGCATATCGAACTGCGACAAGATCACGCCCGGAATGCTGATGGCGGCTCTGCGCCTGAACATCCCCGTCGTCTTCGTCTCGGGCGGGCCGATGGAGTCGGGCCGCGCGGTGCTCACCGACGGCTCGGTGCGCACCCTCGACCTCGTCGATGCGATCTCGGATGCCGTGAACGAGAGCATCTCCGACGCCGACATCCAGCGCATCGAAGAGAACGCGTGCCCCACGTGCGGCTCGTGCTCGGGCATGTTCACCGCCAACTCGATGAACTGCCTCACCGAGGCGCTCGGGCTGTCGCTGCCCGGCAACGGGTCGGTGCTCGCGACGCACACGGCTCGCCGCGCACTGTACGAGAACGCCGGAGCGCTCGCGGTGCAGCTCGCGCACCGGTACTACGACGACGATGACGCGTCGGTGCTGCCGCGCTCGATCGCGACCCCGGGTGCGTTCGCGAACGCCATGACCCTCGACATCGCGATGGGCGGGTCGACGAACACGATCCTGCATCTGCTGGCGGCGGCCCGCGAGGCGGGCGTCGAGTTCGGTCTCGACGAGATCGACGCGATCTCGCGGCGCGTGCCGTGCCTCGCGAAGGTCGCGCCGAACCCGGCCTACGGCCGCATGTACTACATGGAAGACGTGCATCGCGCCGGAGGGATCCCCGCGATCCTCGGCGAACTGCACCGCGGCGGACTGCTCGACGACGCGGTGCACGCCGTGCACGCACCGTCGCTCGACGAGTGGCTGGATGCCTGGGACGTCCGCGGCGGCGCGGCCACCGAGACGGCCGAAGACCTCTGGCACGCCGCGCCCGGTGGGCGTCGCTCGTCGACCGCGTTCTCGCAGTCGGAGCGCTGGCTCGAACTCGATCGGGATGCCACGGACGGCTGCATCCGCGATGTCGCCCACGCGTACTCCGCCGACGGCGGCCTCGCCGTGCTGCGCGGCAACATCGCGCCCGACGGCGCGGTGGTCAAGACCGCGGGTGTCGACCCGTCGATCTGGACCTTCCGCGGGCCGGCGGTCGTGTGCGAGTCGCAGGACGAGGCGGTCGAGAAGATCCTGGCCAAGAAGGTGCAGCCGGGTGACGTCGTCGTCATCCGGTACGAAGGCCCCAAGGGTGGGCCCGGGATGCAGGAGATGCTGTACCCGACGTCGTTCCTCAAGGGGCGCGGGCTCGGCAAGCAGTGCGCGCTCATCACCGACGGTCGCTTCTCGGGCGGCACGTCGGGGCTGTCGATCGGGCACGTCTCGCCGGAAGCGGCATCCGGCGGCGTCATCGCCCTCGTCGAGGACGGCGACGTCATCTCGATCGACATCCCGACCCGCGAGCTGACACTCGAGGTCGACGTCGCGGTGCTCGATGAGCGCCGCGAGCGGCTGCTGGATGCCGGCGGCTACCGCCCGCGCGACCGCGAGCGTGTCGTGTCGCCCGCGCTGCGCGCATACGCCGCGATGGCGCTCTCGGCAGACAAGGGCGCGGTGCGAGACGTCGATGCCGTCGAGCGTGCCATGGCGCGCGTCGCGCGCGAGGACGCCGCGCTGACCGTCTGACCGCCGGGCCGGCAACCCGCGCCGGCCGGCATCCCGCGGCCCCGGCATCGCGCGAGCCGCGCCGGGCGGTATCGAAACCGCCGCGTGATCTCGATACGCCGCTCCTTCGTCGCGGCTACTCGATCACCGACGGCGGGCGCCGATGGCTGGCATGGGCCCCGGCGCCTTCCGGGTGCCGGGGCGGCTTCGTAGCGTTGGGGCATCCCGCCCGACGACGACGACGACGAAGAGGACACCCATGCACGAGGCGCACTTCCGCGAGTACATCCGCCGGTTCAACGCCGAAGACCACACGGCCTTCGACGACTACCTCGCACCCGACATGCACATGAAGAACGGCACCCTCGAATTCACCGGCGTCGAGGGCATGAAGCATCACTACAACGACCTCATCTGGCCCGACTTCGTCGAGAAGCTCACGGTGCCGAGGTTCGTGTCGGATGCCGGCCGCGCCGCGATCCAGATGAACACGGTCTTCACGGCGCGCCGCGACGCCGACGCATCGCTGTTCGGGCCGGTCAAGGCCGGCGAGACGTTCGAGTTCGACGGCGTCATCATGTACGAGATCGACGAGACCGATCGCTTCAGCGACATCCTCGTCGCCTACAACTCGTTCGTGTACACCGACCGCGACGGCAACACGAAAGACCTCGGCATCCCGCACTGAGCCTCAGTCGTCGAGTTCCGCTCCGCCGAACTCGACGACCTCGGAAGCCTGGCGCAGCTTCTGCACGAGCCACTGCAGCGCGGCGTCGCCGGTCTTCGACGGATGCCAGTGCGCCGCCTCGACGAGCACGCTCGGGGCGATCGGCGTCTGCGCGACCACGAGCCCCAGGGCGCCGGCGAAGCGCAGCGCCGTGCGCTCGGGCACCCAGCCGATCCACGGGGTGCCCGCGACGGCGAACGGCACCGGCAGGAACCCCTGCACCGTGACGGCCACCGACGGCAGGAACCCGGCGGCGGCGAGCATGTCGTCGATGTGGGTCGCGGCGTGGGCGCCCATCACCGACCGCACGTGGCGCAGCTCTTGCAGCGACGCGAGCGACAGGCGACCCTCGTCGAGGGCGGGGTTGTCGGCATCCGCAATGCAGACGAACCGGTCGCTGAACAGCGACGCGCGCTTGCCCGGTACGCCGCGGCCCGCACCCGCGATCGTGACGTCGCTGCGCAGCAGATCGACGGCCGAGATCTCGGCGCCTGAGGCCAGGGCGCTGAACTCGACGCGCGTGTGCGGCGCTTCGCGTTCGAGGATGCCGATGAGCGGGCTCGTGATCTCGGAGAGGACGTAGTCGCTCGCGGCGACGAGGAACGTGCGGGCGCTGGTGGCGGGTGAGAACTCGGGCAGCACATCGAACGTGCGCTGCACCTCGGCCATGCATTCGGCGACCACGGGGATCAGCGCCTCGGCGCGCGGGGTGAGCGTGAACCCACGACCGTCGCGCTCGAGCAGCGGGTCGTCGAAGAGCTCGCGCAGTCGCGACAGCACCCCGCTGACGGCGGGCTGCGTCATCTTGATGCGCTCGCCCGCGCGGGTGAGGTTGCGTTCGATGAGCAGCGCCTCGAGCACGACGACGAGATTGAGGTCGAGCTTGCGGACGTCGTTCACGGTGCCGACACTACCCACGGGCCGCTACCCCCGACGCTTGCGCCGCCCGAGGTAGGTCGACAGCGCGACGGCAGCGAGGAGGGCGAGGCCGTTGAACACGTTGGATGCCCATCCGCTCGCGCCGGAGAGCGCGAGGCCCGAGACCGAGACCGAGACGAACACGGCGCCGATGATCGTGCCCCACACGTTGAAGAAGCCGGGGCGGATCGCCGTCGCACCCAGGAACACCGCGGCGAGCGCAGGGAACAGCAGGGTGCCGCCGTCGGATGCCGACGCGCTGCCCACGCGCGAGAGCTGCAGCACGCCCGCGCCGCCCGCGATGAACCCCGCGACGATGAAGCTCCACCACACGTTCTTCGTGACCGGCAGGCCGACAAGCTTGGCGGCTGTCGCGTTCGAGCCGATCGCGTACAGCGAGCGGCCGAACGGCGTGTGGCTGAAGAAGTACCAGGCGATCGCGGCGACGATCAGCGTGATGAAGAAGACCAGGGGGATGCCGGCGATGCGGGTCGACCCGAACTTGATGAGCGCGGGGTCGATGCCGCTCACGAAGGTCTTGCCCCCCGTGAACCAGGTCATGAGTCCGGCGAGCAGCATCGACATGCCGAGCGTCGTGACGAAGGGGCTCATCTGCAGCTTGGTGACGAAGTAGCCGTTGAGGACGCCGACGAGCGTGCCGAGCAGCATCGAGATCACGATCGACAGCCACAGCGGCAGCCCGTACAGCGACATCAGCCCCGCCGTCATCACCTGCGCCATGACGGCGATGGCGCCCAGTGAGAAGTCGAAGTATCCGCTGATCAGCGGGAAGAGCGCGGCGATCGCGATGAGCGCGATGACGGCCTGGCTGCCGAGGATGACGTTGAGGTTGTTGACCGTCGGGAACGCGGCGGCCGACAGCGGGAAGAACGAGAAGAAGATGTACACGAGCACCGTCAGCAGCGGCAGCGCGTAGTTCTCGAGCAGACGCAGCGGCGCCGGGGTCTGCTTCACCGGGATGGACACCGTCGCCGTCGAGGGCGGGGCTTGCGTGTCGGTCATGCGGTTGCCTCCGTGGGGGCGTCGGGCGCGGTCTTCTCGCGCAGGACGAGACTCGTCAGTCCGTCGACGTCGAGCGTGCCCGCGGCGACGTCGTCGGTGATCCGGCCGCGGCTGAGGATCAGCGTGCGGTCGCAGAGGGCGTGGATCTCGCCCAGGTCGCTCGAGGCGACGATGACCGCGCAGCCGTCGGCGGCGGCGCGGCGGATACTCGCGTACAGGTCGGCGCGGCTCATGACGTCGACGCCCTGCGTCGGTTCGTCGAGCAGCAGCAGGCGCGGTGCGCGCTGCATCCAGCGCGCCATGACGACCTTCTGCTGGTTGCCGCCCGACATCGACGAGAACAGGGCGTCGGGGCCGGCGACCTTCACGCCGAACTCGGCGATCAGCGTGCGGGCCGTGTCGCGCTCGCGGCCCCGCGGCATGAAGCCGCGCGTCCAGTTCTCGGTCAGTGTCGCGAGCGCGAGGTTCTCGGTGACGGACTGGTCCATGAAGGATGCCTCGTGCACGCGGTCTTCGGGGACCATCGCCACACCGGCATCCATCGCCTCGCCCACATCGCCCGGCGCGTACGGAGCGCCGTCGAGGGTCATCGCGCCCGATACCGGCGCGTGCTCTCCGAAGAGCATCTTGAGGATGCTCGAACGGCCCGAGCCCACGAGTCCGGTGAGGCCGAGGATCTCGCCGCGGTGGACGGTGAAGTCGACGCCGCGCACGGGGCCGCCGCGCAGGCCCGACACAGAGAAGATGGGCGTGCGGTCGGCGCGGGCCACATCGCCTGTCGGCCGCAGGGCCCTGACCGAACGCCCGGCCATGAGCTCGATGAGCTCGTCTTCGGTGGGCGACGCGGCGACGAGTTCGGCGGCGACGCGGCCGTCGCGGTAGATCGTGAAGTCGTCTGACACGGCGAGCACTTCGCGCAGGCGGTGGCTGACGATGAGCACCGTCTGGCCGGCTTCGGCGCGGCGACGCACCCGTTCGAGCAGCAACTCGGACTCGTGGGCGGCCAGGCGGGCGGTCGGTTCGTCGAGCACGAGGATCTGGCGCTGCTCGGCATCCTGTTCCTGCAGCGCTCGCGCGATCGCGACCATGGTCTGATCCGACGGGCGGAGTCTGCTGATAGGAGCGCGCGGGTCGACGTCGAGCTCGTACTCGGCGAGCAGCCGGGCGACACGGGCGCGCAGACCCTTCCAGTCGATGCCGGTGCCGCGCCGGGGGTAGCCCGAGTCGAGCGCGAAGTTCTCTTCGATCGACAGATCGTCGAACAGGCCGAGGTCCTGGTGCACGAACCGCAGGCCCGCCTGCTGGGCGGTCGACGGGGTGTAGGCGCCGAGGTCGTACGGGGTGCCGAAGATGTCGAGGTCGCCGGCGTCGGCCGGGTAGACACCCGCGAGGATCTTGATGGTCGTCGACTTGCCCGAGCCGTTGCCGCCGAGCAGAGCGTGCACGGAACCTGCGCGCACCCGCAGTGACGCGTCGTTGAGGGCGCGTGTGCCGGCGAAGTCCTTGTCGAGGTGCCGTACGTCGACGGCGAGGGTGGTGCCGGGAGCGGCAGAGGTGACCTCTGCCGCTCCCGGGTTCTGTGACATGGGTGTCTGCGAACCGGTCACTTGCCCCACGATTCGAGGAACTTGCTCTTCCAGTCGATCGAGCCGTCGTACGGACCCGAGTCGGGCAGGTTGTTGTCGGCGTCGACGACCTGCAGCGACTGTCCGATGAACGCGGGCTCTTCGCCGGCGAGCACGCGGATCGCGGTGTCGACCGAGCCCCACGCCTCCCAGGTCTGTGCCTGGCCGACGGTGGCCGTGATGCCGGGCTGGCCCGCACGGATCATGTCGAGTGCCGCTTCGGAGCCGAAGCCGCCCACCGTGATCACCTTGTCGGAGAGGCCGGCCTGATCGATCGCGGCCGCGAGGCCGTTGACCAGGTAGGCGTCGGTCGGCACGACGAGCGAGTTGATGTCGGGGTTCGCCAGCAGCGCGCTCGTGACCTTCTGGATGTACGAGCCGTCGGCGCTCTCGGTGTCGGCCACGTCGACGACCGTGACGACCTCGCCGCCGCCGAGGGTCTCGAGCTCGGCCGTGTACGCGTCGGTGACGAGCTGGCCCCACGGGTTGCTGGTGAGATTGATGACGAGCGTCTGCGGGTCGCCGTTCGTCTTGCCGAACGTGTAGTCGGCCTGCAGCTTGCCGATGCCGTGGAACGGGGTCGGCACGGGCGGGTCGGCGAGCCACAGGCGCTCGGAGTCCCACACCTGCGGGTCGCAGTCGTCGAGGCCACCGCCGCCGACGATCGTGACGCCGGCATCCTTCGCCTCGCCGAACGCCGCGGCCGCGGCGCTGCAGCTGATGCCGACGGGCACGAGCACGTCGGCGCCGCCGGCGACCGCCTGGCGGATCGCGGTCGCGAAGCCTTCGGGGCTCAGCTTGCCGTCGACGATGGTCGCGTTCCAGCCGGCCGTCTCAGCGGCATCCTTCATGGCCGCGGCGGGCGCCGCGCACGTCGCGTTCGACTCGCCGCACGACATGACGTAGAAGTTCAAGCCTGCTTCGGGCGCGGCGGGGGCGAGGTCGTCGAGACCCCCGCCGATGCCTTCGAACGCGGTGTCGAGCGCTGCCTGCGCCTCAGCGCTGACCTCGGTCGTCGCATCGCCGGTGGCGGCGGGCTCTGTCTCGTCGCCGGTCGTACAGGCGGACAGGGCGATGGCGAGCGCGACGATCGTCGTCGCGATCGCGAGCTTCTTCGGTGATCTCACGGGACACTCCTGCTGTGTCAGGAGGCGGATGGCCGAGTGCGCGGCTTCTTCGCCTCTTATCGGGTGCTGGCGGCGATGCCAGTGGGATCATCACACCAGCCGCGAGCGAGCGGGGGAACGTCATCCGCGCGATGGCTGGCATCGGGGGTCGCGATGAACGCACCGGGGTGCCGGCAGATGAGAGATCTCTCATAAGTCAAGCGGATGCCACCATCGATGACAGCTATCGGGCACTTGCCGTTGTCGTTCGCCGCCGCCCCGTCTGTCTTCATTTCGGCGGAGATCTGCACTCCGGAGGTGAATCGCGGCGCGATCATCCTCCGGAGCGCGGATCTCCTCAGGAGCGGATCGCTCGACAGGGTGCCGGGACCGTTCCGCGTCAGATCCGGCTCTCGCCTCCACGCACCTCAGTCGGATGCCAGGGTGCCGCCGTCGACGACGATGGTCTGCCCGCTGACGAAGGCGCCCGCGGGCGACGCGAGCCACACCACCGTCCCGGCGACCTCGGCGGGGGCGCCGAACCGGCCGAGCGGCGTCTTCGCGAGGCGCACCGCCGCGGCATCCGCATTCCCGGTGATCGGGGTCGCGAACTCGGTCGCGATCACGCCAGGCGCGAGGGCGTTGGCGCGGACGCCTCGCGGCCCCCACTGCACCGCGAGGTTGCGCGCCAGCTGCGCGTTCGCCGCCTTCGTGATGCCGTACGCACCGATCGCCTTGTTGCCGCGCAGCGCCGACAGGCTCGACATCACGAGGAACAGGCCCCCGCCGCCGGCCGCCATCACCGGAAGCGCGGCGTCGGCGAGGCGCAGCACCGAGCGCACGTGCAGGTCGAACATGCGGTCGAGGCGCGCGAGCGCGGCATCCGACCCGAGGTCGTCGTGGTCGTCGTCGAGGGCGAAGCCGGCATTCGCGAACACGGTGTCGACGCGGCCCCATCTCGTCGTCGCGAGGTCGACGAGGGATGCCGGAGCGCCGGCATCCGTCAGGTCGCACGCCACACCCACGACGTCGAGTCCGTCGCCCGCGAGGGTGGCGGCGGCCCCGGCTGCGTCACCGAGGCCCGCCAGCACGACACCTGAGCCGGCACGGGCGAGTGCCTCGGCCGACGCCAGCCCGATGCCGCTCGTGGCGCCGGTGACGATCGCGACGGTCCCCTCGAGGGAGAAGAGCGACTGCGGGCTGAGTGCGCTCATCGGGCCGTCTCGAGCTCCCAGTGGTTGTGGTTGAGGCGGTCGGGGTCGGCGGCGAGGTAGCGGTGGAAGCGGCCCTCGGGGTCGCGGTCGGCGATGACCTGCTGCAGACGCGCCCAGTTCTCGGGTGCCATGAACTTCAGCTGCCGGTTCGTGAAATCCGAGTCGCCCAGGTACTGACCCGCGGTGACGGGCTCGGCGTGCGCGAACACGTCGTCGACCCACGCACGGTTGCGATCGAAGTCGGCGGGGTCTTCGTACACGGTGTACGCCGCGACGTACGCGTCGGTGTGCAGCGAGAACGCCATGTCGGGCAGCGGGCGGCGGGGCGCGTTGCTCATCCAGATCGCGAAGCCGCGCTCGGTCGGGTTCGTGGTGAAGAGGGGGCGGATGCCCTCGACCATCGCCGCGACGCCTTCGGGCGTGTTCTCGCCGTCGATCCACGCGTTGTCGCAGATGTACTGCCAGTGCTCGGGGTTCTGCTTCAGCTGCTCTTCGCGGTGGTCGGAGAGGGGCGACGGCGCCGCATCCTGCACGAACACCGCGCGGTCGATGGCGGGCGAGGTGGTGAACTCGGCCAGGGATGCCTGCGCGTGCGCGAGGTCGTCGCCGAAGGCCAGGCCCGTGACGAGGAACAGTCGCCTGTCGGTGCCGTCGGGGAGCGTCACGGGATTCGACACGCACACGATCTCGACGTTGTCGGGGATGCGGTGGTGCGCGTCGTACATCCACGTCATGACCTCGGTGAAGTCGTCGAGCTCGTATCCGTGCACAGTGTGGGCGAGCGCGCCGTACTTCGGCCGCGTCGCGAGATGGAAGCGCACGACGATGCCGGGGAAGGTCGGTCCTGCGCCGCGCGCCGCCCAGTAGAGATCGCTGTTCTGCTCGGCATCCGCCCGCACCAGCTCGCCGTCGGCGGTGACGACGTCGACCGCGACGACCGACTCGGCCGCCCAGCCCCAGCCGCGCTGGTTCCAGCCCTGGCCGCCCTGCAGCAGGAAGCCGCCGATGCCGACGGTGGGGCAGTGGCCGCCGTTGAAGAACCGGCCGCGCTCTTCGAGGTAGGGGGAGAGCACCTCGCCGCCCTTGGTCGCCGGGCCCGCGCTCGCGATGTGGGTGGTCTCGTCGTACTCGATGTCGGTGAGCGCGCCGAGGTCGATGAGCAGACCGCCGTCGCGGACGCTCCACGCGGCCCACGAGTGACCGCCCGAGCGCACCGCGACCGTCCAGCCGCGGTCCTTTGCCAGGCGCACGCCGTTCACGACGTCGCCGACGGATGCCGCGATCAGTACCGCGTCGGGCTGGCGGCCGGGCCGGCGGCCGTTGAAGACGCGGCCGACGCGGGCGTCGTCCCAGTCGGCGTCGGCGGGCAGCACGAGGCGGCCGTCGAAGACGGGGGTGGCGGCGGTGGCATCCAGGGTCATCGTCGAGCTCCTCGGGAACGTGTCAGAGCGCCGCGTCGGCGCGGCCTCTGCTTCGACGATAGGGAGCAGACGCGTCCGGCTGAACCCGCCAGTGGGCATACCAGCTATCGCCGCCTGGCCCTCTCCGCGCCCCGGAATCGGACAAGCCTCGCAGAATCGGATGAATCGGCCGTATTGATCCGATTCTGGCGGCGATCTCCGATTCTGCGAGGCGGGGACGGGGCCCTCAGCCGAGAACGGAGCCGCCGCCGTCGATGACGAGGTTGACGCCGGTGATCCACGATGCCTCGTCCGACGCGAGGAAGACGGCGGCGCCCACGATGTCGTCGGTCTGGCCGAGGCGGCCGAGCGGAATCCGGTCCCACGTGGCCTTCATCGCCGGCGGCGGGTTGTCGACGAGGAACGAAGTCGCAGGCGTCTGGATGAATCCGGGCGAGATGCAGACGGCGCGGATGCCATGGGGTCCGCCCTCGACGGCGAGCTGCTGCGTCAGGTTGATGACACCGGCCTTCGCGGCGCCGTGCGCGTTCTGCGGCATGAACTCGACGCCGCGCGTGCCGGCGATCGAGCCGATGTTGACGATGACCCCTCCGCCGCGCGTCTTGAGGTGCTTCCACACGGCGCGCACGGCGTAGAACACGAGGTTCAACTCCATGTCGATCGCGAAGTCCCAGTCTTCGACGCTGATCTCGTCGATCGCCCCGAATCGCTGGATCGACGCGTTGTTGTACAGGATGTCGATGCCGCCGTAGATCCCGGCGGCCTCGTCGATCCATCCTTCGACGGCGTGCGCGTCGCCGACGTCGAGGGGCGCGAACCCGGTGATCTCGCCGCCCTCGGCGCGCACGATCTCGACGGTCTCGGCGAGCGTGTCTGCGTTGAGGTCGCACCCGACGACCTTCGCGCCCTCGGCGGCGAAGCGGCGGGCGGCATCCCGCCCCATGCCTCCGCCGATCCCGGTGATCAGCGCGACCTTGTTCTCAAGTCGTCCCATGGATGGCGAGCGTAGCCACGACGGCCCACCTCCTGTCAGAGCGGAGGGGGAATGACAGGTATCGGCGCCCATAGTCGGTCCCGCTAGCATGCGGGCATGGCCAGTGCTGGTTACGACCTCAATCTCCTGATCCCGCTGCGGGCTCTGCTCGAAGAGGCGAACGTGACCCGCGCCGGCCAGCGGGTGCAGCTCGGTCAGTCGTCGATGAGCTCTGCGCTCGCGCGACTGCGCGTCGTGTTCAACGACGAACTGCTGGTGCGCGTCGGGCGCGACTACGAGCTCACCCCGTTCGCGCGGGTGCTGCTGCCGCAGGTGCAGGCGACCGTCCCGCTGATCGAGCGGCTGCTCGCGAACGAGCCCGATCCCGATCCGGCGGCGGCCCGCCGCACGTTCACGATCATGATCACCGACTACGGGCTCATGCGCCTGCACGGGGCGATCGCCGCCGTGCTGGCCGATGCCCCCGGCATCCAGGTCGAGCTGCTGCCGCTGCCCGAGCGCCCGATGGAGAGCGAGCGCGACCTCGTCACGCACGACTTCGTGGTGGTGGTGCCGGGCATCGGCATCGACGGGGCGCATCTGCCGCTGCTCGAAGACGAGTACGTGTGCCTGGTGGATGCCGAGAACCCGGCCCTCGAGGGCGGCGCGCTCTCGTTCGACGATTTCGTCGCGTTGCCGCAGGCGGTCGCGCAGTTCGGGCGCCACCACTTCACGCCCGCCGACCGGAGGCTGCGCGAACTCGGCATCGACCGACGTGAGCCGCGTGTGACCACGTCGTCGTTCCTACCGCTTCCCTCGGTCGTCGCCGGCACCGACCTCGTCGCCGTGGTTCCGCGGGTGCTCGCCGAGCGGCTCGGTCCACTGACGGGCACGGTCGGCGTCGACGCACCGTTCGGCTCGGTCGAGATCGCCCTCGAGCTCTGGTGGCACGCGAGTCACGACACCGACCCGGTGCACGTCTGGTTCCGCGAGCGGCTCACCGCCGCCCTCGCCGCCGAGCTCGCGCTGGAGCGCGCTGCCGGATAGGAGGCATCGCCGCAGGCACGTTCCGCCGCCGAACCGCCGCGCCTAGCCTCGGATCGACGTGGTCACCCGCGTCGGATGGTCCCGTGACGCGAAGGAGCGCCCCATGAGCCTGCCCTCGTTCCTCGTCGTGGGCGGCGGGCCGGCGGGCTGCGCCGTCGCCGGAGCCCTGGCTGCGCGCGGCGCCGACGTCGCCGTGATCGAGAACGTGGCCGTGCGGCTGCAGGCCGAGGGCGCCGCCGCTCTGCAGACGCTCGGCGTCGACGTACGGGTCGGGCTCGCGCTCGTGGGCGTCGTCGACGTCGGCACCCATCTCGAAGCCGAGCTGTCGAACGGGCACGTGGAGAACTTCGACGGCATCCTGCTGGCCGATCCTGATGCCGTGGCGCGCGTCGACACCGACGCGCGCGGGGTCGCGGTCATCCGTGACGACGCCGACGCCGACCGTGAAGCGGCGCGGCTGGTGCGGGCTCACCGCGTCGGCTGATCGGCCTCGCCCGCGAACTCGATGCGTTCGGCGACCGTACGCAGGATGCCCAGCAGCCACAGCACGGCCGGATCGCTCGATCGCGACGGATGCCAGAACGCCGACTCGACCAGCACCGGCAGCGGCACCGGGATCGTCGCGGTCACGAGGTCGAGCGCCGCGCCGTACCGCTCGGCGAGGCGCGCCGGAACGAAACCGAACATGTCGGTGCCGGCGACGGCCCACGGCACAGGCAGGAACCCGGGCACGCTGCGTGCGACGCGCGGACGGATGCCGGCGGCAGCGAGCACGTCGTCGGCGTACATGACGACGCCGTCGGCGAAGTTCACCTGCACGTAGGGCAGCTCGGTCAGGTCGTCGGCCGTGAGTGCGCCGTCCCGAAGGCGCGGGTGGCCGCGACGCACGACGCACACCATCGTGTCGGAGAACAGCGACTGCCGTTTTCCCGGCACGTCGCGCGAGGCCGACGCGATCGCAACGTCTTCGCGCAGCAGGTCGACGGGGTCGAGGGCGTTGAGCGGCGCGAACTCGACCGAGGCGTGCGGCGCCTCCTGCTCGAACAGGCCGAGCAGCGGCGCCGTCATGAAGGCGAGCGCATAGTCCGACGCGGTGAGCTGGAAGCGGCGCTCCGTGGTCGCCGGATCGAACCGAGGGCGCAGATTGAGGGTGTGGCCGATCTCGGCGACAGCCTGACGGACGAACGGCTGCAGCGCCTGAGCGCGGGGGGTGAGCTCTGAGGTGCGGCCGCTGCGGATGAGGATCTGATCGTTCAGCAGCACGCGCAGCTTCGCGGCCGCGCCGCTCATCGCGGGCTGGGTCAGCCCGATCGCATCGCCGGCGCGCGTGAGGTTGCGCTCGGTGAGGATCGCGTCGAGCGCGACGATGAGGTTGAGGTCGATGCCCCGCAGGTCGTCCATGACGCCCCCGAGCCTACAAGGGCCGATGAGGCTCGCTGCGCTCGCGGGGCGTCACCCGTCAGAGGCGGTCGTCGCCGTAGGTCCGCCGCGCGGGCGGCACGGTGTGCGCAGGGCTTCGCTGTTCCACGATGCGGTTGGAGATCGTGCCGAGCCCTTGCACCGTCATCGTGACGACGTCGCCCACCTGCAGCGGCGGGATGACGAGCTCGCCGCCGGCGCGCGCCCAGCGCTCCGACAGGGCTCCCTGCGAGGCGGTGCCCGTCGCGAGCACGTCGCCCGCACCGACCCACGCGTCGCGCGACGCGTGCACGAGCATCTCCTCGAACGACCACGACATGTTGCGCAGGTTGTCGGTGCCGACGACCTCGCCGTTGATCGCGACCGACATGTCGAGCGCGTAGCGGTCGCCCTCGCGGTACTGCTCGAGCTCGTCGGGGGTCGTGAGCCAGGGGCCGAGGGTGTTGGCGAAGTCCTTGCCCTTCGAGGGCCCGAGGCCGACGCTCATCTCACGGCCCTGGATGTCGCGGGCCGACCAGTCGTTGAGGAGGCAGAAGCCGGCGATGTGCTGCGACGCCTCTTCGATCGGCACGTCGCGCACCGTGTTCTTCACGATCATCGCGACCTCGAGCTCGAAGTCGAGGCGCTGCGTGAACGGCGGCATCGGGATGTCGGCGCCCGTCGGCACGACCGACCACGGATTCATGAAGAGGAATCGGGGTGCCTCGTACCAGGCCGGCGGCACCGATCCGTCGCCGCCCTCGGTCTTCTTCATCCCGGCGATGTGCGCCTCGAACACGAGGAAGTCGCGCATCGCGCGCGGTTGGACGGGAACGGCGAAGACGGCATCCTGGATCGGCAGCTTCTGGTAGCGGCCGCCGCGCACGTCGAGGTCGTTCCGCTTCGCCGCAGGCATGCTCAGCAGGTCGAGGATCTGCGGATCACCCGGGACGTCCTGCAGCTTGCCGTGCTGCACGCGGCCCGTGTGCTCGATGCCGTTGGCCTCGACGTACCGTGCGTACTGCGCCATCTCCGCCGCCCCGTCTCAGAAGTCGAGCGTCGTGTAGAAGTCGCGCTGGCGCGTCTCGAGCGCGGGGATCGCCTGGCCGAGCGCCCACTGCTCGAAGTGGGGGTACGTGCCGTGCTTCTTGAAGGCGTCCTCGTCGGTGTAGACCTCGAAGATGCGGAAGATGTTCGGCTCTTCGGGGCTCTGGTACGCCTGGTAGTAGAGGTTGCCGGGCTCGTCGCGCGAGGCGGGCGAGAGCTTCTCGAGCGCGTCGCGGACGGCGTCCTCCTCGCCGGGCTTGGCGGTCCAGGTGGCGCTGCAGACGAATGCCATGGGGTGGTCCTTTCGTGGACGTCGTTGTCGGGGTGGATGCCCCAGTGGTTTCACGGTAGGGGCGATGGATGCCGGCGACCACGCGCCGCCGTCGATGACACCCATCGGTGCGGCGGCGCGTCGGAGTCACTCGTCGAAGATCGCGACGGCGCGGGTCCAGCCGGCCGACGCGCCGCGCACCTTCGTGGGGAAGCAGGCGACGGTGAATCCGAACGCGGGGATCTCGTCGAGGCCTTGCAGCTTCTCGATCTGGCAGTAGCCGACCTCGGCGCCGGCCTTGTGGCCCTCCCAGACGATCGACGGGTCGCCGGTCTCTTCGAACTGCGCACGGTTGATCGACACCGGGACGTCCCACCCCCAGGCATCCGTCCCCACGACGCGCACGCCCTTGCCGGTGAGGTGCAGCGTCGCCTCGCGGCCGAAGCCGATGCCGGTGTCGATGTAGTCCTCTCGGCCGTAGGCGTCCGAGGCGATCGTGTGCGCGAGCACGATGTCGAGCGGCTGCAGCTCGTACCCGATGCGGTCGAGCTCGCGGTCGATGTCGTCGGGGGTGACGAGATGGCCGTTGGGAAGGTGGCGCAGGTCGAGCTTGACTCCCGGCTTGAAGAACCACTCGAGCGGGACCTCGTCGATCGTCCAGGCCCGCTCGCCGCCGTTCATGGTCGGGTGGTAGTGCCACGGGGCGTCGACGTGCGTGCCCGCGTGGGTGGTGATCGTCACGGTCTCGGCGGCGAGTCCCTGACCGTCGAGCAGCTGGTCGGGCAGGATCCCGTACATCGCGTACATGTCCTTCAGCCCGCCCTGGTGATCCTTGTACTCGATCTTGGGGCGGAGGAACGGCGGGTCGACCGGGATCACGTCGTCCAACGGCATGGACAGATCTACAAAGCGCATGGGCTACTCCTTCGTCAGCGCGTCCATCCTGCGCGCCGTGCGCGATCGGCGACACCCGTTGCCGTCCATGCGTGGCATCGGCGAGCCCGGGGGGCGAGGCGGGTGCATCCCATTTCGGGATTCGGGCGTACCCGCAGCGCTGCTCGGCGATCCGATCCGTTTCCTGCTCACCAGTCAGGAGCCTGACCTGGCCCGTGCCATCGTGCTCGCCTTCGACCTCGATCTGCCCCTGCTCAACGACTGAGCGTGCGCGCTCGGTCGAGGGTCGTGCGCTCCTGAGCTGATCGACGAGCGCCCATGGCTGTCATCGGCGACGAGAATGGAAGGGTAGCCCCGCCGCGACGTAGGCTCGCGACGACCGCACTCGACGAGGAGCATCCGCATGGCCATCGCCACCGTCAACCCGTACACCGGCCTCACCGAGCAGGAGTTCGAGGCGCACACCGACGAAGAGGTCGACGCCCGCATCGCGGCAGCGCAGGCCGCCTTCGCCACGCTGCGCTCGACCACCTTTGCGCAGCGCGCCGAATGGATGCGCGCCGCCGCCGACCTGCTCGAGCAGGACGTCGACGAGCTCGCCCGCATCATCACGATCGAGATGGGCCGGCCCATCAAGGGCGCGCGCGCCGAGGTGCTCAAGTGCGCCAAGGGCCTGCGCTACTACGCCGACCACGCCGAGGAGTTCCTCGCCCCCGAGCCGCTCGCCGACCCGTCGTCCGTCGGCGCGGCGAGGGCCGGTACCCGCTACGCCCCGATCGGCATCGTCCTCGCCGTCATGCCGTGGAACTACCCGCTGTGGCAGGTGCTGCGCTTCGCAGGCCCGGCCCTCATGGCCGGCAACACGGGCCTGCTCAAGCACGCGTCCAACGTGCCGCAGGCGGCGATCTACCTCGACACGCTCTTCGAGCGCGCCGGGTTCCCGGTGGGCGCGTTCCACGCGCTGCTGATCCCGGCGTCGCGGGTCGAGAAGGTGCTGCGCGACCCCCGCGTGAAGGCCGCGACGCTGACCGGTTCCGAGCCGGCCGGGCGGTCGCTGGCATCCATCGCCGGCAATGAGGTCAAGCACGTCGTGCTCGAGCTCGGCGGGTCCGACCCGTTCGTCGTCATGGGCAGCGCGGATGTCGAGAAGGCCGCGACCGTCGCCGTGACCGCGCGCAACCAGAACAACGGCCAGTCGTGCATCGCGGCGAAGCGGTTCATCGTCCACGCCGACGTCTACGACGAGTTCACGCGCCTGTTCGCCGAGAAGGTCGCCGCGCTGACGGTCGGCGACCCGCTCGACGAGGCGACCGATGTGGGCCCGATCGCGACCGAGTCGGGACGCGACGAACTCGAGGGACAGGTGGCGGATGCCGTCGCGAAGGGCGCCGCGGTGCTCACCGGCGGCGCCGTGCCCGACCGCGACGGATGGTTCTTCGAGCCGACGGTGCTCGCCGATGTCACGCCCGAGATGCGCCTGCACCTCGAAGAGGCCTTCGGCCCCGTCGCGACGGTGTACCGCGTCGGGTCGCGCGAAGAGGCGCTCGAGGTCGCGAACGGCACGACCTTCGGCCTCAGCTCGGCCGTCTGGACGAACGACGCCGACGAGGAGGAGTGGTTCGTCGACAACCTCGACGCCGGCGCCGTCTTCGTCAACGGCATGACGGCGTCGTACCCCGAGCTGCCGTTCGGCGGCGTGAAGGACTCGGGCGTCGGCCGCGAGCTGGCCGCCGCCGGCATCCGCGAGTTCTGCAACCTCAAGACGGTCTGGAAGGCCTGACGCGGCCGCTGGAATCGCAGATTCGCAACAGAATCGGATGCCGCAACGCGCGGCATCCGATTCTGTTCGCTTTGTCCGATTCCGTTGCCCGGACGTCAGGGCGTGACGACGATCTTCCCGGGTGCGTGCGAGCCTTCGAGCGCCGCGAAGGCGGCGGCGACGTCTTCGAGCGGGTAGGTCGCGGCGACGGGGAACGTCAGCTGGCCGGTCGCGATGCGGTCGAGCAGGTCGGCGAGGTTCGCCGCCGTCCGCGCGGCGCGCTCGGCCTCGTGGGCGCCCGTCTCTTCGTAGGCGCCGTAGGCCGCGATCGCGACCATGCGATCGCCGGGCACCCCGAACGCCACACCCGCGTCGAGCGCCTCGCGCCCGTGCGTGTCGATGACGGCGGTGACCGGGCCGAGCGAGGCGAGTCGGTCGGCCAGGCCCGCGCCGTACGCCACCGGCTCGACGCCGAGCGATCGCAGAAGGTCGTGGTTGCGCTCGCTCGCCGTGCCGATCACGCGTGCGCCTGCGGCGACCGCGAGCTGCGCGGCGACCAGGCCGACACCGCCCGTGGCTCCGCCGATCAGCACCGTGTCGCCCGCGCCGACGGTGACCGTCACGACGCACGACACCGCGGTGAGTCCCGCGACCCAGAGCCCACCGGCGACCTCGACGGGCACCTCGGCGGGGCGACGGGTGAGCTCGGCCGCCGAGGCCACGACGCGCTCGGCGACCGCCCCGTTGCCGCGACCCGCGACCTCGTCGCCCACTTCGATCGCGGTGCCGTCCCAGTAGACGGCGCCGTCGCCCACGGCATCCACCGTTCCGGCGAGGTCGCCGCCGATGCGACGCGGGAAGGCGGCCTGCGACGGGATGAACCCCGAGCGGACCTTGCCGTCGAACGGGTTGAGCCCCGCGGCGTGGACGCGTACCGCGACCTTGCCCGCGGGAAGCTCATCGGTGTCGGCGACGTCGCCGACGTAGAGCACGTCGGGCCCGCCGGTGGTGTCGTACAGTGCTGCGCGCGTCATGGCGGCCGAGCTTACTCGAAGGTGCGGAGGATCTGCTCGGGCTCGAGCTGGATCGCCCAGCCCTCGATCGTCCCGGCGTTCTCGAACTCTTCGATCTGCAGGATCTGCCGGCCGCGCTCGACGGTCTGCTCCATCGGCGACGTCACGAACGCGTAGAGGTTCAGCCATGCCGATTCGGGGTATGCGATGCCCTCGAGCACGAGGACGTTCGCGTCGACGACGGCGCGCGCGGCCATCGCGGCGCGCGGCGAGGTGGTCGTGACGGCGCGCGCGCCGTTGACCTTGTTCGCCGCGACGACGCCGGCGAGCGCCTCTTCGACCACGAGCACCGCGAACGCGTCGACGCCGGCATCCTGGTCGGTCACGGTCGCCTGCCCCACGCGCACGGCATAGATCGGGTAGTCATCGCCCGGGTCCGGCTGCTCCGCACCGTGCCAGACGATGTCGAAACCGCTCGCAGCGGCCCGATCGGCGAGAATGCGGCCGAGCTCGTAACCGCCGTGGTCGGCGGCGATGTGGATGCGGGTCATGTCAGGGCCTTCCTTGGTCGACAGGGTGGGGTGGATGCCGAGGTCACGCCGGCATCACACGGGCGGCGCGACGAACAGGCCCTTGTCGATGTCGTTGAACGACTCGCGCGCGACGAGCTCGCTCATCTCCTGCGCGGTTCCCCACTGGTCCTGCGTGGACAGCTGGCTGATGTCGTGCTTGTGAGCGACCCACGAGTCGTCGTCGACCATCGACAGCTCGGTCGTGTACTCGATCGTGTTGCCGGCCGGGTCGAGGAAGTACGCGAACGTGTTGTCGCCGGCGTTGTGGCGGCCGGGGCCCCAGATCATGCGGGTGCCGGCGCGCAGGATCTTGCCCGCGCCGCGCATCCACTCCTCGATGCCGCGCATCTCGAACGACAGGTGGTGCAGCGAGTGGTGCGGACCCATCGCGACGGCGATCGAATGGTGGTTCGCGTTGCAGCGCAGGAAGTGCATCATGTCGGTGCCGTCGGGCCGCACGAGCGAGTCGGAGATCGTGAAGTCGAGGTGGTCGACGTACCACTGCGCGGTCTTGTTCAGGTTCTGCGAGTTGAAGACCATGTGCGAGAGCTTCGCGGGGATCGGCTCGCGCTCGCGGATCTTGCGCGCCTCGCGCTTCTCGTACCCGGTGGAGAACTCGAGCGCCCGGCCGTCGCCGTCGAAGATGCGGAAGCCGTAGCCGCCGCCGAAGCCGGTGAGCTCCTGCGGCTCGTGGATGAACTGCACGTCCTCGGCGTGCAGCTTCGCGGCGAGGGCGTCGACGTCGGCGCGGTTCGCGACGGCGAAACCGGCGAGGTCGACGCGCTTGTCGTCGCGGCGCAGCCGCAGGATGAACGGCTCGTCGGAGCCCTCGGCGGCCAGGTAGCTGACGCCGTCTTCCGCATGGACCTCGGTGAGGCCCCAGTGCTTCACGAAGAAGTCGCGCTCCTGCTCGAAGTTGGGCACGGCCAGGGCGCCGTAGCGCAGGTGGGATACGAGTCGCTCAGTCATCGTCGACCTTTCATCGAAAAGCTGCGCACCGAGGGGGCGCGACCACCCGAATGTACGTCGCGGCCGCGCCGGTACGCCATGGTCGCGCCGGATACCATGCATCTGTGGCCGCCGGTGATCCCGATCTGAACCTGCTCGTCGCGCTGCGTGCTCTTCTCGAAGAGGCCAACGTCACGCACGCCGGTGAGCGGATCGGGCTCGGGCAGTCGACGATGTCGGCCGCGCTCGGCCGCCTGCGCACCCTCTTCCAGGACGAGTTGCTCGTCCGCGTCGGGCGCGACTACGAGCTCACCCCGCTCGCGCGGCAGATCCTGCCGCAGGTGCAGCTGACCCTGCCGCTCGTGGCGCAGGCGCTCGGGCAGGAAGAGCCGTTCGACCCCGCGACCTCGCGGCGCGTGTTCGGCATGCAGCTCTCCGACTTCGGCGCGATCGAACTGCGGCCCCTGTTCGCGCTGGCGCAGACCATCGCCCCCGGCATCCGCTTCGACTACCTGCGGCTGCCGGCGACGCCGACCGATGCCGCGCACGACCTCCTCGCGCACGATTTCGTCGTCGCGGCGCCGGGCATCGGCATCGAAGCCCTGAGCCTCGAACTGTTCCGCGACGACTACGTGGTCATCGCCGATCGCGCGCACCCCGGCATCCAGAACGGCGAGATCTCCCTCGACGCGTTCCTCGCGAGTCCCTACATCCGCTGCGACTTCGGGCGCGCGCATGTGACGCCGGCAGAGCGGCGGATGCGCGAGCTCGACCTGCACCCGCGCACGCGCGTGACGACGTCGACTCTGCTGTCGCTGCCGCTGATCATCAGCGGCACCGAGCTCGTCGGCCTCGTGCCGCGCCGGCTCGTGCAGCGCAGCGGCCCGATCACCGGCACGATCGCGGTGCCGACGCCGTTCCCGACCGTCGAGCTGATCCAGCGGCTGTGGTGGCACCCAGCCCATGCGAACGACGAGGCGCACACGTGGCTGCGTGCGCTCGCGGCGCAGTCGGTGGATGCCGGTGCGCTCGCCTTCGCCGCGGCAGACACCTCCCGCTGATATCAGGCATCGCCCGGGGCCGGTGGTGCGGGCGGTGCCGCCCCCATAGCGTCATCGGTGGGATGCGAGGGCGCTCCCGGAAAGTGGGAGACGAGGATGTCGGTTCGGAATGTGCTGGTCGTCGGCGGAGGATTCACCGGCCTGACGACGGCGATCGCGCTGGCGCAGCGCGACGTGCGGGTGACCCTGATCGATCGGGTGAACGCCTGGGCGCGGGTCGGTCACGGTCTCACGATTCAGGGGAACGCGCTGCGCGTGTTCGAAGAGATCGGCATCATCGACGAGGTGCTCGAGGTCGGGCAGCCCGAGAACGCCGTCACGCTGTTCTTCGCCGACGGGCGCGTCATGGCCGAGATGCCGACGCCGCGCACCGGCGGCGAGCACCTGCCCGCGACGATCGGGGCACTGCGGCCCGACCTGCACGAGATCCTCGTGCGCAAGGCCGAGTCTCTCGGCGTCGAGATCCGCCTGGGCACCGAGCTCATCTCGTTCGAGAACCACGGCGACACGGCGACGTCCGTCCTCTCCGACGGCGCCACCGAGACGTGGGATCTGATCGTCGTGGCCGAGGGCATCAAGTCGCCCACCCGCCCGAAGCTCGGCATCGCCGAAGACCGTGCCCCGAGTGGCCTCGGCATCTGGCGCGCGGTCACCTCGCGCACCCCCGAGATGACCGGCGGCATCGCCTACCCGTTCGGCGACGACGGCGGCGCGTACAAGGTCGGCTACACGCCGGTCAGCGCCGACCAGTGCTACATCTTCGTGCTGTGCCGCCCGCAGCGAGTCGACAACGGGCTCGAGGGGTGGCAAGAGGTGCGCCGCCTCATGGAGAACTTCCACGGACCGTTCGACTACCTGCGCGAGTCGATCGGCCCCGACACGTTCCTCAACTTCCAGGAGATCGAGTGGATCTTCGTGGAAGGCCCGTGGCACGACGGCCGCGTCGTCGCGCTCGGCGAGGTCACCCACGCCGTGCCGCCGCTCATCGCCCAGGGCGCCGCGCAGTGCGTCGAAGACGCGCTGCTGTTCGCGCGGTACGTGACCGAAGAGGGTGACCTCGAAGAGCAGCTCGCCGCGTTCTACGCGCGCCGCCAGCCGCGCCTGAAGGGCGTGGTGGATGCCTCGCTGCAGCTCGCCCACTGGGAGCAGAACCCCGGCACCGAGGGCGCCGACCCCGGTCGTGTGATGGGCATGGCGCTCGCCGCCCTGGTACCGGCGCCGTGACCGGCTTCCGCGTGCCGCGGCGCATCGTCACGGGGCACGACGCCGCAGGCGCCTCGGTCGTCGTCAGTGACGGCCCCGTGCCGGTGTCGCGCGAGCTGCCCGACGACGGCGTCGCGTTCCACGAGGTCTGGGTCACCGACCAGGCGCCGGCACCCATCCGTGCGGCGGCCGAAGACCCGACGGCGGGGGCGCTCACCGTGCCCCCGCCGACGCACGGCACGCGCATCCGCATCAACGAGTTCCTGCCCGGCCACCTCGACGAGCACGGCCGGCAGTCGCCCGTGCACCGCACCGAGTCGATCGACTACGGCATCGTGCTCGAGGGCGAGATCACGCTGCTCCTCGATGACAGCGAGATCACGGCGCACGCCGGCGACATCGTCATCCAGCGCGGCACCGACCACGCCTGGGCCAACCGCGGCGACCGGCTCGCGCGCGTCGCGTTCGTGCTCGTGGGCGGCGAGTACGGCGACGACGTGCTCGCGGTGCTGCCCGAGAACGTGCGCGACGGGCTCATGACGCACGGCCCGCGCGACGGTGCCCACGCGAAAGAGGCGTCATGATCCCCACGCCCCCTCCCGCCGCCGCTGGCGCGGCGCCCGGAGCCTCCGGGCGCGTGGGCCCACAGCTCGACCATGTCGGACTCTCGGTCGCCGACCTCGATGCGCAGGCCGAGTGGTACTCGCGCGCGCTCGGACTCGAGCAGCTCGAGCCCGGCGGCATCCCCGCGGTCGGATTGCGCGTCGTCTTCCTCGTCGACCCCGACGGGGGCTGGGCGATCGAGCTGCTGAACCGGCCCGGATCGCAGCCGAAGCCCCGTGCCGCCACGGCGCCCGAGCACGTGCTGAGCCAGGGATACGGGCACATCTGCCTGCGGGTCACCGACGTCGACGCCACGTTCGCGCAGCTGATCGCGGCGGGCGCGAGCGAGATCATGGCGCCGGGTGAGTCGCCCGTGTCGGGTGTGCGCATGGCGTTCGTCGCCGACCCCGAGGGCAACTTCATCGAGATGCTCGACCGTCCCGGACCGCCCGGGACCCCGGTCGCGACGGTGCCGGCATGACCGGCATCCAGCTGCCCGGAATCTCCGGAAGCCTCTTCGTCGTCACGGGCGCCGCAGGCGGCCAAGGTGCCGAGGAGGTGCTGCTGCTCGCCGCGCAGGGCGCCGACGTCGTCGCCGTCGATGTGCGGCCGGAGGCGCCGGAGCTGCTCGCGGCGGCATCCGCTCTGCACTTCGCGGCAGACACCCGGCAGGGCACCGTGACCTACCGGCAGCTCGACGTGACCGACGAGGATGCCTGGGCGCAACTGGCCGCGACGCTCGCCGGCCGCACCGTGAAAGGCCTCGTCAACAACGCCGGCGTCACGCAGCGCACCCGCATCGGCGATGTGGTGCGCAGCGACTGGGATCGCGTGCTCGCGATCAACGTGACCGGCCCGATGCTCGGCACCCAGGCCCTGCTGCCGCTGATGGATGCCGGTTCGTCGATCGTCAACATCGGCTCGGCTGCGGCCGTGACCGGCCACTACACGGCGGCGTACACGACGAGCAAGTGGGCGCTGCGCGGGCTGTCGCATTCGTGCGCGACCGAGCTCGGGCCGCGCGGCATCCGGGTGAACCTCGTACACCCCGGCTACATCCACACCGAGATGACCGCGTCGGCACCGCCCGCTTTCCTCGCCGCCAACGAGGCCGTCTCGCCGCTGCATCGCGGCGGGCAGCCGGAAGAGGTCGCGAACGTCGTCGTCTTCCTGCTGTCGGATGCCGCGTCGTACGTCACCGGCGCCGAAGTCGGAGTCGACGGCGGCCAGCTGCTCTCCGGCGTGTCCACCTTCCTCTCCGACGCCGTGCGTCCGTCGCTCTCGGATCGTTGAGCGCGCGCAGCGAGTAACGCCCATCCCTCACAAGGAGTCACCCCATGTACATGTACTTCCCCACCAACTACGTCTGGAGCATGGCCGTCGTCGCCTCTCTCAACAACGGCGGTTTCATCGACGACGTCGACAAGGCGTCGCGCCCCGTGCTCGAGGCGTCGCAGCAGGGCGACGACGTCGGCACCGAGCTGCTCTATGCGTCGTGGCAGGCCGTCGCCGACCGGCTGCTCGCCTCGGCCGAAGAGGCCGAGGCGCGCGGCTGGCGCCGCGGTGCGGGCGACAAGTACTACCGCGCCGCGCTCTACACGTCGCAGGCCGAGCGGCTGCAGTCGCCCAAGTGGGAGGGTCGCAAGGCCGCATACCAGAAGTCGATCGACCTGCTGCTCAAGCACGTCGAGCTCTCCGATGTGCCGTTGACGACCGTCGACATCCCGTACCAGGGCGATGACGCGCCGGCCGGATCGTCGCTGCCGGGCTACTTCTACCGGGCGCCGGGGGAGGGGGTGAAGCCGCTCGTCGTGATGTGGAACGGCCTCGACTCGACCAAGGAGATGATGTACACCTCCGGGTTCCCGCAGCAGCTCGCGGCCCGCGGCATCTCGACCCTCATGATGGACCCGCCCGGATCGGGTGAGGCACTGCGCATGCGCGACCTGCGCGCGCGGTACGACACCGAGGTGTGGGCCGCGTCGACCCTCGACTGGGTCGAGGAGCACGCCGACGAGCTCGGCGTCGACGCCGCGAAGGTGGGCCTCGTGGGCTGGTCGCTCGGCGGGTACTACGTGCCGCGCGCGACCGCGTTCGAGAAGCGCATCGCGCTCGCCGTCGCGTGGGGCGCCAACTACGACTGGGCCGCCGTGCAGGAGGCGCGCCGGCGCCGCGAGGGCGAGAACCCCGTGCCGCACTACTGGGACCACGTCCACTGGGTGTTCGGCGCGTCCGATGACGCCGACTTCCTCGAGAAGACGAAGAACATGCGCCTCGAGGGCGTCGTCGAGAACATCACGGTGCCGTTCCTCATCACGCACGGCGAGGGCGACCGGCAGATCCCGGTGCGCTACGCCCACGACGAGTACGAGGCGGCCGTGAACTCGCCCAAGCGCGAGCTGCGCATCTTCACGCAGGAAGAGGGCGGCGCCGAGCACATCGGCATAGACAACATGGCCTACGTCGGCGAGTTCACCGCCGACTGGGTCGCCGAGACCTTCGCCGAGCTCGGCTGACCCATGCGCATCGCACGCTGGACGGGGCCGTCGGGCGACGGCGAAGGGTTCGTCGTCGGCGACCGGGTGGTGCCGTTCGCGGGCGGGGCGACCGTCGCCGACATCCTCGCGGGAGGGCTGGATGCCGCCGCGGCGGCCTTCGCACAGGTCGCCGATGCGGCGGGTGAGCCGCTCGACGCGGTGCGGCTGCGTGCGCCGCTCGCACCGGCATCCCTCCGCGACTTCGTCGCGTTCGAGGAGCACGTCGAAGGCGTGAGCGCGAGCGTCGACGGCGTGAGCGACGTCGCGGCGGAGTGGTACGAGTACCCGACGTTCTACTTCACCAACACGCATACCCTGTCAGGGCCTGGCGACGTCGTGTCACCGCCGGTCACCGAGCGGCTCGACTTCGAACTCGAGGTCGCCGTGATCATCGGCGGCGAGGGCGGAGCGAACCTGGATTCCGGTGCGGCGGCATCCGCCATCTTCGGCTACACGATCATGAACGACTGGTCGGCGCGCGATCTGCAGTCGCGCGAGATGAAGGTGCGCCTCGGCCCTGCGAAGGGCAAGGACTTCGGCACGACGCTGGGCCCGTGGATCGTCACGGCCGATGAGCTCGCCGGGTACCTCGACGATGAGGGCTTCCTCGCCGTGCGCGCCGAGGTGTACGTCAACGGTGAGCTGATCGGCGAGGACCTCGTCTCGAACGCCGGCTGGCCGTTCCCCGAATTCGTCATGTACGCCGCGCGCAACTCGCTCGTCGTGCCCGGCGACGTGCTCGGCTCGGGCACGGTCGGGGGCGGTGGATGCCTCGGCGAGCTGTGGGGCAGAGCAGGCGCGCTGACGCCGCCGCCGCTGCGCGAGGGCGACGAGGTGCGCATGGTCGTCGAGGGCATCGGAGAGCTTGTGAACACCGTCGGCGCCGCGATCGCCGCCCCGCCGATCCCGTCCGCGCGCCCCCGCCCCGCCCCGCGCGCCCGGCGCCGCGCCTGACCCGCCCGCGCGAGACCCGGTCCGCACGCCGAGACCGCCCGTCTGCGTGCCGGGTCTCGGCGAGCGGAGCGGGTCTCGCTGGGGTGAGGCCGCGTCGGGGCGACGGCGACGCGGCGGGTCAGAAGACGATCGTGTGGTTGCCGTGGCGGATGACGCGGTTCTGCGCGTGCCACAGCACGGCGCGCGAGAGCACCTGACGCTCGACATCGGCGCCGCGGCGCGCGAGCTCGGCCGACGACTCGGCGTGCGTCACGCGCACGGTGTCCTGCTCGATGATCGGGCCCTCGTCGAGGTCGCCGGTCACGTAATGCGAGGTGGCGCCGATGAGCTTGACGCCGCGCTCCTTCGCCTTGCGGTACGGCTCTGCGCCGATGAACGCGGGCAGGAAGGAATGGTGGATGTTGATGACGGGCACCCCGAGGGCATCCAGGAACTGCGGCGACAGGATCTGCATGTAGCGCGCGAGCACCACGAAGTCGACGTTGCCCACCAGCAGCTTCAGGATCTCGGCCTCGGATGCCGACTTGTCGGGCCCCGGCGTCGACGGCACGTGGAAGAAGGGCACGCCGAAGCTGCGGACGTCCTCGGCGGTGGTCGTGTGGTTCGAGATCACCATCGGGATCGTCACGGGCAGGTCACCGCGGCGGTGGCGCCACAGCAGGTCGAGCAGGCAGTGGTCCTGCTTCGACGCGAGGATCGCCATGCGCTGCGGCACCGACTGGTCGGTCAGCTTCCACTCCAGCTCGAAGCCCGCGAGGGCCGCGTCGATCTCGGCCTCGATCAGCGGACGACCCTCCGCGAAGTCGGGCCGGTGGAAGACGACCCGCTGGAAGTACGCCCCGTCGCTCTGGTCGTCGGAGAACTGGTCGAACGCCACGATGTTGCCGCCGATGCGGGTGATCATCGACGAGACGGCCGCGACGATCCCCGGGCTGTCGCTGCCGTGCACGATGAGGCAGGCGTGGTCGGCCGGAAGGTGGGGGCTGTGCACGGGAGGCATGCCTTCGATTCTGCCCTAGGTGCGGCGCCCGCCCTCGCGGGCAGTCTCGACGCTCCGCGCGATCCCGGCAGGGTGTTGTGACGGCGGCGCAGCGCGGCGACTCCCTCACACCCACAGGGTGAGCCGTGTGACATCGATCGACCGCGAGCGCTAACCTCGCCCTCAGGAGTACGCCCGCGCGCGTACGAGGAGAGGATGCCGGCATGTGGCCGTTCCCCGCGAGAAGAGGTCCCGCCCCGGCTGCGGCGCCCGTACCCGTACCCGTGGTCGAGCGGTCGTCCGACCACCGCACCGCCTTCATCCTGTTGGGTCTCGGTGGCGCGGCGGTGGCCGCGTTCGGCATCGCGGCGATCTCGTCGATCTTCTCGTCGGCGTTCTTCGCGCTGGTGCTGACGATCTGCGTGTACCCGGTGCGCCGCTGGCTGGAAGCCCGCGGAGTTCCGCGCGGCGTCGCGACGGTCGCGGTGCTGCTGGCCGTCGTCGGCTTGCTCGCCGCGTTCGTCGGAGCGCTCGTCATCGCCGTCGGTCAGTTCCTCACCCTGCTGCCGGAGTACGAGCCGCAGTTGCAGGCCTGGCTCGCCGCGGTGGGTGATTGGCTCGAGCAGTTCGGCATCGGGGCCGAGCAGGCCCAGGCGATCGTCTCCGCGTTCCAGCCGTCGTCGATCATCGGCTTCTTCGGCACGATCGCGGGCAGCGCCGCGGGGCTCATCTCGTCGGCGGTCGTGCTGCTGACGCTGCTGATCCTCATGGCATCCGACTCGTCGTACGCGGCGACGATCACCGCGGGCATCTCGCTGCGCCGCCCCGCGGCGAGCAGCGCGATGCTGCGCTTCACCGACGGCGTGCGCCGGTACATGGTCGTCACGACCGTGCTCGGTTTGGCGCAGGGCATCGTGAACTGGATCGCGCTGACGCTGATGGGCATCCCAGGCGCACTGCTGTGGGGACTGCTCTCGTTCCTGTGCAGCTTCATCCCCAACATCGGATACTTCATCGCGCTCGTGCCGCCGATCGTCTTCGGCGCACTGACGGGCGGCTGGCCGCTCGTGATCGCCGTGCTCGTCGTCTACGGCGTCTTCAACGCGATCATCCAGTCGGTCGTGCAGCCGAAGGTCGTGGGCAACGCCGTCTCGCTCAACCAGACGATCACGTTCGTGTCGGTGCTGTTCTGGGCCGTCATCCTCGGGCCGACCGGCGCGATCCTCGCGGTGCCGCTCACCCTGCTCGTGCGGATGCTGCTCATCGACTCCGACCCGCGCACCGACTGGCTCAAGCCCGCGCTCGGCGAGATCGACGACGCGAAGCGCGAGATGCAGGCCGAGGATGCCGCGGCCAAAGCCCGCCGCCACGCCCAACGCGACGCGAAGAAGGCCTGACCTCGGCGTTCATCCGTCCCTTGTCGCCGCTTCCGCGGCGTGGGGTGGCCACTCAGGACGGATGAGCGAGCCCCGCCGGGCGACCATCGCGCGTCAGCGCACGCCCTTCATCAGCGCGAGCACCGGCTTGACGACGAGCAGCAGAGCCGCGCCCATGACGATCGCGATGCCGCCGATCGTCGTGAAGTACGGCACCTGGTTCGCGGGGTCGTAGAACTTCGCGAGCCAGCCCGCGATCGCCGTGCCGAGGGCGACCGAGAGGAAGAACAGCGCCACCATCTGCGTCATGAACCGGTGCGGCGCGAGCTTGGTCGCCACCGACAGCCCGACCGGCGACAGCAGCAGCTCGGCGATCGTGAAGCCGAACAGGATCAGCACGATCGCCATCAGCGGCGTCGAGTTCGGGCCGCCGCCGGCCCACGGCAGGAACAGCAGGAACGATGCGCCCATGACGATCGCCGCGAGACCGAACTTGACCGGCGTCGAAGGCTGTCGGGGGCCCAGCTTCGTCCACAGCGCCGCGAACACCCCCGAGAAGATGATGATGAAGATCGGGTTGATCGAGTTGACCCACGACACCGGCATCTCCCACCCGAAGATCGTGCGGTCGAGCTGCTTGTCGGAATAGATGGTCAGCACCGTGAACTGCTGCTGGAACAGCGACCAGAACCCGACACTGACGATGAACAGCGGGATGAACCCGAACACCCTCGACCGCTCGGTCGTGTCGATCTGGCGCGACGAGAGGATGACGGCGAAGTACGCGATCGCGGCGATCACCGTCACGATGATCACGATCGTCGCGAGGTTGTCGGGACGGATGACACCGACGAGCACGCCGACGGCGATGAGCGCGACAGCGCCGAGGGCGACGCCGATCATCAGCGGGTAGCGCCTGCGCGGCAGCGGGTTGGGGACGGTGCGCGAGGCCTCGGGCAGCGACTTGCGCCCGAAGGAGTACTGGATGAGTCCGAGCGCCATGCCGACGGCGGCGAGGCCGAAGCCCCAGTGGAAGCCGAGCGTCGACTGCAGCAGCCCCGTCAGGATCGGGCCGAAGAACGCGCCGAGGTTGATGCCGAGGTAGAAGAGCGAGAACCCGGCATCCCGTCGCACGTCCTCGGGCGCGTAGAGGGTACCCACGACCGAGGTGGCGTTCGCCTTGAGGCCGCCCGAGCCGACCGCGATCAGGACGAGCCCGATGCCCAGGCCGACGACGCCCGGCAGCAGCGCGAGCGCGAGATGGCCGCACATGATCACCCAGGCGCTGAGGAACAGCACGCGCTCGGAGCCGAGGACGCGGTCGGCCAGCCAGGCCCCCAGGATCGTCGCGAGATACACCGATCCGCCGTAGGCGCCGACGATGCCCGTCGCGACGGCCTCGTCGATGCCGAGCCCACCCTCGGCGACCGAGTAGTACATGTAGATGAGCAGGATGCCCTGCATGCCGTAGAAGCTGAACCGCTCCCACATCTCGACGCCGAAGATGTGCGCGAGCGCCCACGGCTGACCGAAGAACTTGGTGTCGTGCGCGGCGTCGCCGGGAGTGATGGATGCCGGCGCCGGCCGATCGATGTCGGCGGGATTTCCTGCGCTCATGCCACGAGGTTAGCGGCGCCGGCCCGCGGCCGGGAGGGAGGGGCCGAGCGCGGGCGGGATCAGCGGGGCAGCGCCGGGTGGTTCTCTGCGGCCGGCCGCTGCGGGATGAGTGCCGCCATCACCAGGGCGACCAGCGCCGCCCCGAGCCCGAGGGCGAACGACATCTGGAACGCGCCGGCAGTGGGCACCTGCGCACCGTCCTGCACGGTCGACATCGCCGCGAGCACCGCGCCGACGACGGCGGCGGCGACGCTCGTGCCGAGCGAGCGGAACAGCGCGTTGAGTCCGTTGGACGCGCCGGTCTCGCTCTGCGGCACCGACCGCATGATGAGCATCGGCATGGCGGCGTACCCGAACCCGATGCCGACGCCGATCAGCAGGTTCGCGATGAGGATGTGCCACACCTCGCTCGCCAGGAGCAGGCTGAACCCGTACGCGGCGATGAGCGCCGTCGCGCCCAGCAGCAGCAGGCGGCGCGGGCCGACCGTGCGCGCCATGCGTCCCGAGAACGGCGACAGCACCATCATCACGAGTCCCGACGGCATGATGATGAGGCTCGCGGCCAGCAGCGTCAGACCGAACCCGGCGGGCGGTGGCAGCTCGAGCAGCTGCGGATACGAGACGTTCGACGAGAACAGCGAGAACCCCATCGCCACGGAGGCGAGGTTCGTCAGCAGCACCGGGCGCCGTGCCGCGACGCGCAGATCGAGCAGCGGCTCGTCGATGTGCAGCTCGAACCAGCCCCAGACGAGCAGCACGGCCACGCCCCCGAGCCCGCAGGCGAGCGTCGCAGGCGATGTCCACCCCCACTGCGCGCCGCGCGAGATCGCGAGGAGGATGCCCAGCAGACCGACCGCGAGGCCCGCTGCGCCGACGTAGTCGAATCGCCCGGCGGTGCGCAGGACGCTCACCGGCACGATCCACAGCACGAGGCCGAACACGATGACCCCGAGCGCCGCGGCCATCCAGAACAGGGCGTGCCAGTCGGCGTACTCGGTGACGAGCGCACTGATCGGCAGCCCCAGTGCGCCGCCGACGCCGAGCGTCGCACTGATGAGCGCGATCGCGGCATCCACCCGGTCTTCGTGCAGCACGTCACGCAGGATCGAGATGCCCAGCGGCACGACTCCCGTTACCGCGCCCTGCAGGGCGCGGCCGACCACGAGGGTCGGCAGGCCCGTCGACACGGCCGCGATCACCGAGCCGGCCACGAGCAGAGCGAGCAGCACGAGCACGATGCGTCGCTTGCCGTACATGTCGCCGAGGCGACCCGCGATGGGCGTCATGACGGCCGCCGCGAGCAGCGTCGAGGTCACGACCCACGCGGTGTCCTCGCGATCGGCATGCAGCAGCTCGGGCAGTTTCGCCTGGATCGGCACTACGAGCGTGAACATGAACGACGACGCGAGCCCGGCGATCGCGAGAACGGCTACGATCGCGCCCTGCGGGGGCATGCGGGTCAGGTTGCGCCTCTCGTGATCTCCGGACGCGCCCATCGGTCCAGGCTATCTGCGTGGCGGAGGGTGGGCTCCAGATGCCGGTGCGCGGCGTCCGGATGCCGGTGCGCGGGCGCCGGTAGCGTGAGGCGCATGACCGAGACCGTCGAGACCGTCGAGACCGTCGCCGGTGGGTTCGAGATCCGACCGCTCGAGACCGTCGAAGAGGTCTTCACGGCATCCGCCGTGCTCTCCGACGTGTGGGGCGGCGACCGCACCGGCATGCCCCCGAACCTCCTCCGCGCGCTCGCGCACGCGGGCGCCTACGCCGTCGGGCTGTACGACGGATCCGGCGACGCGCAGATGGTCGGGGCGTCGGTCGCGTTCTTCTCCGCGCCGACCGAGCGGACGCTCCACTCGCACATCACCGGCATCCTCGCGCCGTACCGCTCGCGGGGGCTCGGGCGACAGCTCAAGGAGCACCAGCGACGCTGGGCGCTCGCGCGCGGCGTCCAGCACATCACCTGGACGTTCGACCCCCTCGTCGCGCGCAATGCGCACGTCAACGTGCGCGTGCTCGGCGCGCGCATCACGGCGTACCTCGTCGACCATTACGGCCCGATGGACGACGGTGTGAACCGCGGCGACGAGTCGGACCGGCTGATGGCGTCGTGGACGCTCGCCGCGCCGGCATCCGCGCCCCTCGAGCGCGATGTGGTGACGGCCGTCGAGGTGCCGCGCGACATCGAGGCGCTGCGGCTCGCCGACCCCGCCGAGGCGCTCGAATGGCGCTACCGCGTGCGCGACGCGTTCGGCGGGCTGCTCGACGACGGGTTCGTCGTCGTCGGGTTCGACGACGCGCGCGGGTACCTCTTCGGGCGCGGGTGAGGCGCGGGCGCGGATCCCGGGGGTGCGTGATCGCCGAGATCTGCACGATCGCGGAGATCTGCACGATCGCGGAGGAATCCTGCCGAAAGTCCCCGCGCTGACGCGGATCTCCGCGGAACGGCCGCCCCGCGCCCCTACCGTAGGGGTCGTGACCGCACGCATCGTCGACCTCAGCCACCCCATCCGCGCGGGCCTGGTGACCTACCCCGGCCTGCCCGCGCCGGTGATCACCCCGCACCTGACGCGGGAGGCGTCGAAGGCGAACTACGCCCCCGGCACCGAGTTCGCGATGGACGTCATCACGATGATCGGCAACACCGGCACGTACCTCGACTCGCCGTTCCACCGCTACGCCGACGGACGCGACCTCGCCGGGCTCGACCTCGCGACCCTCGTCGGTCTGCGCGCCGAGGTGTTCCACCTGACGGATGCCGGCGACTCGGGACGCCGCGGCATCGGCCCCGAGGCGCTCGCCGATCGCGACGTCCGCGGCGCGGCGGTGCTGCTGCACACCGGGTGGGATCGGCACTTCGGTCAGCCGTCGTACGGAACCGGCGCGCCGTTCCTGACGGGCGAGGGCGCGCAGTGGCTGATCGACGCGGGCGCCGTCCTCGTGGGCATCGACTCGGTCAACATCGACGACACCGCGCCCGAGGCGCGGGGCGAGCGACCCGCGCACTCGTTGCTGCTCGGCGCCGGCATCCACGTCGTGGAGCACCTCACGCGGCTGGGCGACCTGCCGCCGTCGGGGGCGCTGTTCACGGCTGCGCCACCCGCGATCGAGGGGTTCGGGACGTTCCCGGTGCGCGCGTTCGCGCAGGTGATGTGAGCCCGCGCGACTCGGCCCGCGATAACGTGACCGGATGATCCCAGCCGACTGGACGCCGCACCGCCGTGACGACGGCGAACTCGTCGGCTGGATCCGGCCCGCGGGGGACGACTGGACGGCGGTCGACATCCTGGGGCGGGAGGTCGCGGCATCCGTCGACTGGCTCGATGCCGAGGCCGCCCTCGAGCAGCGCGGGCTCGCCTTCCTCGCCGACCCGTGGATGCTCGAGCGCGACGGAACCGCGCCGCTGCGCGTCCGGATGGTCGAGGTGACCCCCGACCGCATCGTCGTGAAGACCGAGGACTACGGCGACGTGACCCGGGCGGCGCCGCGCCACGTGCTGCCGTGGCCGATCTCGGCGCACCTGCGACCGGCGCGCGCGGGCGACCCCGACGGGTTCACGTTCTCACCGCCGTAGGCGGCCCCGGCCGACGAGAGCGGGCCGCTCTCGGGTCGGGTGCGTGCGAGTTGCAGGCTCGATTGTCGTGGGCGTGCGGCGATCCCGCGGAAATCCGGGGGTCGCGTGCCGGTGTCGTGCATCTCAGCCTGCGACTGTGACGGGCGTAGCCTGTGCCCATGCCGATCGCCCGCCCCGCCGCGCCCGTCACCCTCGAGGCGATCGAGCTGCGGGTTCTGCACCTGCCGCTCGTCGCCCCGTTCATGACGTCGTTCGGCACCGAGACGGTGCGCGAGGTCATCGTCGTGCGCGCCCGCACCGCGGACGGCGACGGCTGGGGCGAGATCGTCACGCAGCAGGCTCCGCTCTACTCGAGCGAATACACCCACGGCGCGTGGGACGTCGCCCAGCGCTTCCTGATCCCCGCGCTGCTGGATGCCGGAACTCTCGCCCCCGAAGACGTAGCGCGCGTGCTCGAGCCGTTCGTCGGGCATCGCATGGTCAAGGCTGGTCTCGAGCTGGCGATCCTCGATGCGTCGCTGCGCGCGCAGGGGCGTCCGCTCGGCGAGTACCTCGGCGCCACAGTCGACCGTGTGCCGAGCGGGGTGAGCGTCGGCATCCAGCGCGATCCCGCCGCTCTCGTCGACACCGTCGCGGGCTACCTCGACCAGGGCTACGTGCGCATCAAGATCAAGATCAAACCCGGTCGCGACGTCGCCGACACCGCCGCGGTACGGGATGCCTTCGGCGCCATTCCTCTGCAGGTCGACGCCAACTCGGCGTACACCCTCGCCGATGCCGCGGTGCTCGCCGAGCTCGACCGGTTCGACCTGCTGCTGATCGAGCAGCCACTGCAAGAGGACGACATCGTCGACCATGCGACGCTCGCCGCGCGGCTGCAGACGCCGATCTGCCTCGACGAGTCGATCGTGTCGGCGAAGGCCGCCGCCGACGCTCTGGCGCTGCGCGCGGCATCCGTCATCAACATCAAGGCCGGTCGGGTGGGCGGGTATCTCGAGGCCGTCCGCGTCCACGACCTCTGCCACGCCGTCGGGGTGCCGGTATGGTGCGGCGGAATGCTCGAGACCGGGATCGGCCGAGCGGCCAACGCGGCCCTCGCCGCGCTGCCCGGCTTCACGCTGCCGGGCGATGTGTCGGCATCCGACCGCTTCTACGCCCGCGACATCGTGACCGACCCGATCGTGCTCGAAGACGGCCACGTCCGCGTGCCGACGGGCGCCGGGATCGGTGTCGAGGTCGACCCGATCGCACTCGACGACGTCACGGTCGATCGGGTGCTGCTGCGGCGGTGACCGACGAGTGCTGTACCGAATGCAGGACCACCGACCCGTTTCGCCGCCGGATCGCCCGGTTTCGGGGGCGCGGCGGCGGTCGGTCCTGCATACGGTACGCGCGCTCGCCGGAGCGGTGCTCGCGGTCGGGCTTGCCGGCTGCACGGGGGGCGCCGGCGGCCCGTCGAGCGCGGGCGCGACCACCTCGCCCGGCGGACTGCCGGCGGGAGTCACGGTCGCGGTCACGCAGCAGCGGTCCGATGTGGCCGAGCGGCAGGCCGAGGTCCAGATCCACAACGGCACCGACGCCGCGATCCGCATCGGTGCCGTGCGCCTCGACGACCCGCGCTTCGCCGAGCCCGCGCCGCGGGTCGTCGACCGGACGTCGACGCTAGCCGCGGGCGGCACCGTGAACGTCCGCGTGCAGCTTCCCGAGATGGCGTGCGACGCCCCGGCCGGCGCGGAGTCGGTCGCCACCCTCGAACTCGAGACCGGCGGCACGGCCCGTACGGTCACCGCGCCCGCTGCGGAGGTCTTCCCGTTCCTTGCCGACCTCTACCGACGCGAGTGCGTCGCGCAGGCCGTGACGGGTGTCGCCGACATCGCACTGTCGGCGTTCACGCCCTCGGCGGCAGGCAGTGCGGCGACGCTCGAGCTGTCGATCGAGCCGAAGCCGGGGGCGGATGCCGGGGTCGCGCTCACCGGCATCCGCGAGACCAATCTGCTCACCTTCACCGGAGTGCGGGACGGCGCGCTCCCGCTCGACGTCCCGCTCGCGGGCGCCGCGACGGCGCAGACGATCGCGTTGCCGGTGCTGCCATCGCGCTGCGACCCGCACGCCGTGCAGGAGGACAAGCGCGGCACCGTCTTCACGATCGACGTCGCCGTCGACGGTGCGCCCGGGCAGTTCACCCTCGCGGCGGATGCCGAGATGCGAGGCCGCATCCTCGCCTGGGTCACCGCCTGGTGTGGCGCCGGTTGAGTCGCCTCGTGAGTGCTCCTCGACGTCAGTGCAGCGGACATTCAGTGCGACACGCCGGCATCCCTCCTCTCCGTGCGGCGTGTCGTCGACGATGTCCGCCGTTGCGTCGGGCGTGGCGGCTGGATCCGGCCCCTGGCTGTTGCGGGGGTGTCAGGACTGGGGTGCCGAGCCGCCCGGATCGGCCGTGACGGTGGCCGACGTCGGGGCGCCCGGGGCACCCTGGGCACCCTGAGCGCCCTGGGCCATCCCGCGGCCCACGGCCTGGCCCTGGATCACCTGCCGCAGGTCGATGCCCGTCGCCGCCTCGATCGCGTCGAAGCTCGCGCGCATGCTCGCGGCCGACTCGGCCGCGATATGAGACGACGCGCCCTGGCCGCCGAGCACCGTGATCGTTCCGACCTTGTCGAATCCGCGTGCGAACTCGGTCATCATCGGCACGAGGGCCTCGAGCGCGCGCTGGGCGAGCAGCGCCTCCTGGTTGCGCGAGAGCGCCTCGGCCTCGGCCTCGATCGCCGCGGCGCGCGCCTCGCCGACGAGGCGCACCGCGTCGGCCTCGGCCTGCGCGCGCAGGCGCGTGGCTTCAGCTTCTTGCGCCGCCATCTGCGCGCGCGCCTCGGCGGCCTTGACCTCGCCGTACGCCGCGGCATCCGCAGACCGCTGCCGCTCGTAGAGCGACGCGTCGGCGACCTTCTTGATGTCGGCATCGAGCTGCGCCTGCTTGTTCTCGGCGCCCTGCAGCAGCACCGCCTGCTCACGCTCGGCGCGCGCGAGGGCTTCGGCCTGGTCGGCCTCGGCGCGGGCGCGCCCGACCTCCGCGGCGGCGGCGGCCGAGTTCTTGTCGAACGCGGTCTGCTCGATCAGGTTCTGCTCGTCGGTCGCGATCTGCCGGGCGCGCACCTCGCGCGCCGCGTTGATGCGGGCGACGTCGGCCTCGCGGCGCACGCGCTCGACCTCGGTCGCGCCGAGCGCGTCGATGTAGCCGTTCTTGTCGGTGATGCCCTGGATCTGGAACGAGTCGAGGATCAGACCCTGCGCGAGCAGGTCGCTCTTGATGCCCTCTGCGATCTGGTCGCTCAGCTTCTGCCGGTCCTTCATCAGCTGCTCGACGGTCAGCGTCGCGACGACGCCGCGCAGCGCACCCTCGAGCTGCTCGGTCGTGAACTGCTCGATCGCGCCGTCCTGCGACAGGAAGCGCTCGGCGGCACGGCGGACGAACTCGGGGTCGGAACCGATCTTGACGAGTGCGACGCCCGACACGTTGACCGTGACGCCGTTGGATGCCTGTGCGGTCGGCTCCATCTTGATCTGGCGAGCCCGCAGCGAGATCATCTCGGCGCGCTGGGTCAGCGGGTTGACGAGCGCTCCGCCGCCGGTGATGACCGAGATGCGCGATGACGCGCCGGCCGCGTCCTTCTGGCTGCGTCCGACGACGACGAGCGCCTGGTCCGCCTTGGCGACCTTGTACCAGGCGCGCACCATGATGAGGATGAAGATCAGCAGGATGATCGCGGCGACGACCGCGAGTCCGATGATCAAGAGGGCGCTGCCGGTGGCGAAGATGTCCACGTCGTCCTGCTTCCTATGAGGGGGCGATGTCTTTCGACCGTATCGAACAGTCCGGCGAGGGCGCCTCCGTCTGCGGGGGGATTCCGCACCGAATCGTCGGGCTATCCCGATCGCCGGCCACGTCGCCGTTCCGTAGGCTGGATGCCATGACCACTCCTCCGCCCCCGCAGCAGCCCTACGCCGCAGCCCCGCCGCCCCAGCCGATGGGGCCGTCCGACGAGAAGCTCTGGGCGACGCTCGTCCACGTCGGCGGCATCTTCGTCGGGTTCTGGTCGTCGCTCATCGGGTACCTGATCCTGAAGGACCGCGGCCCGTTCGTGCGGGCGCACACCGCGACCGCGCTCAACTTCCAGATCACGCTGATCATCGCCGAGGTCGTCGGATGGATCCTCACGCTCGTGCTGATCGGCTTCGTGATCCTCACCGCCGTCTACATCGTCCGCATCGTGTTCTCGATCATCGCGGCCGTCAGGGCCAACCGGGGCGAGTGGTACACCTACCCGCTCTCCATCAAGTTCGTCAGCTGATCCGCGACTAGAATCGAGGGATGCCGCCGTGTGCGGCATCCCTCTTTCTGCGCCTCGCGCACCCCCGACCATTGGAGCCACCGTGGCCGAGCAATCCCGTCTCGACAAAGTCATCGCCCTCGCTCGCCACCGCGGGTTCGTCTTCCAGGCGGGCGAGATCTACGGCGGCTCGCGCTCGGCGTGGGACTACGGCCCCCTGGGCACCGAGCTCAAAGAGAACATCCGCCGCCAGTGGTGGCAGACGTTCGTGCGCGGTCGCGGCGACATGGTGGGCCTCGACTCGTCGGTGATCCTGCCGAAGCGCGTGTGGGAGGCATCCGGTCACGTCGCGACCTTCACCGACCCGCTCGTCGAGTGCCTGCAGTGCCACAAGCGGTTCCGCGCCGACAACCTCATCGAAGACTTCGAAGCGCGCAAGGGTCGCCCCGCCGAGAACGGCCTCGCCGACATCCCCTGCCCGAACTGCGGCACGAAGGGGCAGTACACCGAGCCGAAGGCCTTCTCGGGACTCGTGAAGAGCTACCTCGGCGTCATCGACGACGAGTCGGGCCTGCACTTCCTGCGGCCCGAGACGGCGCAGGGAATCTTCGTGAACTTCTCGAACGTGCTGACGGCGTCGCGAAAGAAGCCGCCGTTCGGCATCGGCCAGGTCGGCAAGGCGTTCCGCAACGAGATCACGCCGGGTAACTTCATCTTCCGCACGCGCGAGTTCGAGCAGATGGAGATCGAGTTCTTCACGCCGCCCGCCGAGGCCCAGGAATGGTTCGAGCACTGGGTCGCCGCGTGCTGGGACTGGTTCATCGATCTCGGGCTCGACCCCGAGAACATGCGCCAGTTCGACGTGCCCGACCACGAGCGCGCGCACTACTCGGCCGGCACGATCGACTTCGAGTACCGCTTCGGCTTCCCGGGCAAGGAGTGGGGCGAGCTCATGGGCGTCGCCAACCGCACCGACTTCGACCTGACCTCGCACACCGAGGCCTCGGGCCAGTCGCTCACCTACTTCGACCAGGCGTCGGGCGAGAAGTACATCCCGTACGTCATCGAGCCCTCGTTCGGTCTGACGCGGTCGATGATGGCGTTCCTGGTCGACGCGTACCGTGAGGAAGAGGTGCCGAACGCCAAGGGCGGCACCGATACCCGCACGGTGCTCAAGCTCGACCCGCGCCTCGCGCCGGTCAAGGTCGCCGTGCTGCCGCTGTCGCGCAACGAGCGGCTCTCACCGCTCGCCCGCTCGGTGGCCGACGACCTGCGCGCGCAGGGCTGGAACGTCGACTTCGACGACGCCGGCGCGATCGGGCGACGCTACCGCCGCCAGGATGAGGTCGGCACCCCGCTGTGCGTGACGGTCGACTTCGACTCGCTCGACGACGATGCCGTGACCGTCCGCGACCGCGACACGATGGCGCAGGAGCGCGTCGGGCTGGATGCGCTCGTCGGGTACCTCGCCGAGCGTCTGCGCGGCGCCTGACCCTTCGCGGCGCCCGCCGCCCCGCGTCCCGGTCTCGCCGGGCGTCCTGTCTCAGCCGGTGACGGTGATCTCGACGCCGGGACTGCCGCCCGCCACCGCGGTGTCGTAGCAGGACTGCAGGATGCCGCGGAGCACCGCGGCATCCACCAGTTCGATGTCCTTGATGTAGAGGCACGAGGCGCCCGTCGAGTGCGGGCCGAGGTCGGCGAGCGCCGCCGCGTGCGCGCCGGTGTCGTCGAGGTAGATCGTCGAGGCCGCCTTGCGCGGCGCGAACGCGAGGATCGGCATGTCGCCCTCGGTCCCGGCGGACGACTCGGGGTAGCGGTAGTGGCAGCTGCCGAACCCGATGATCGTGCCCCACAGTGCGGGTTCGCGGCCCGAGATCTCGCGCATCAGGGCGACGAGGGTCTCCGCATCGCGCTGCCGCTTCGCCGGGGTGACGCCCGCGATGTGCGCCGCGACGGAGCCGGCTGTCGGCTGCACGTCAGTCCTTCGCCTTGGCCGCGGCCTTGGCCGCGCGCTTGAACTCGCGCACCTTCGTGAGCGACTCGGGCGAGACGATGTCGGCGACGCTGCGGAACGATCCGTCGTCGCCGTACGGTGCCGACGCCTCGCGCCACCCCGCACCGGTGAAGCCGTACTGCTTGCCCAGGAGCGCCAGGAAGATCTTCGCCTTCTGATCGCCGAAACCCGGCAGCGCTTTCAACCGCTTCAGCACCGTCGCGCCGTCCGGCGCCGCGTCCGTTCCCTGCGCCGGCCGCGTCCACAGTGCCGCCGCGTCGCCGCCCCATTCGTCGACCAGCGCCTGGCACAGCGACTGCACCCGCGTGGCCATCGACCCGGGGAAGCGGTGCACGGCCGGGGTCTCTTTGAAGACGGATGCCAGGGCGTCCGGGTCGTAGCCGGCGAGCGTGCCGGCGTCGAGCGAGCCGGTGCGCTGCTCGATCTTGAGCGGCCCGGTGAACGCGGTCTCCATCGCGATCTGCTGGTCGAGCAGCATGCCGACCAGCAGAGCGAGCGGGTTGTCGGTGAGGAGCGTGTCGGCAGCGGCGTCGTCGGTGATGTGCAGGGCCATGGCATCCATCGTGGCACCTGGCCGCCGGTCGTGACAGCGCCGTGACAGTGGCACCTGGCCCGCGACAGCATCGTGACAGCACGGTGACAGAGGCGGCGGCGCACAGTGGATGCCATGACCACCACATCCCCTGCCACACGCGTGGCGTCCGGCACCCTCGCGGTGCGCGCCGAAGGGCTCGTGAAGACCTTCGGCGACAACCGGGCGGTGGACGGCGTCGACCTGAATGTCGAATCCGGCACCGTCTACGGCGTGCTCGGCCCCAACGGGGCCGGCAAGACCACCACCATCAACATGCTCGCGACGCTCATGCGCCCTGACGGCGGGCGGGCCGAGATCTTCGGTCACGACGTCGTCCGCGAGCCGAACGTCGTCCGTCAGCTCATCGGCGTCACGGGCCAGTTCGCCTCCGTCGACGAAACGCTCTCGGCCACCGAGAACCTCGTCATCTTCGGCCGGCTGCTGGGACTGTCCCGCACGGATGCCAAGAAGAAGTCCGTCGACCTGCTCGAGCGGTTCGGGCTCACCGAAGCCGCCCGTCGCCCGCTCAAGAAGTTCTCCGGCGGCATGCGGCGCCGGCTCGACCTCGCGGCATCCCTCATCGCACAGCCGCCGCTGATCTTCCTCGACGAGCCCACGACGGGCCTCGACCCGCGCACCCGCGGTCAGATGTGGGACACGATCCGCGAGCTCGTCGCGAGCGGATCGACCGTGCTGCTGACGACCCAGTACCTCGACGAAGCCGACCAGCTGGCCGACCGCATCGCAGTCATCGACCACGGACGCGTCGTCGCCGAAGGCACGTCGGACGACCTCAAGGCATCCGTCGGCACCTCGTCGCTGATCCTGCGCCTGGCCGACCTCGCCGACGGCGCCGACGCGCTGCGCGCGATCGAGCAGGTTCTCGGTGTGCGCGCCACGCTCTCGCCCGAGGCGACGCGCATCACCGCGCCGATGGCAGACGCCGACCGCGTCGCCGACCTGCTGATCACGCTGCGCGAAGCCGGAATCCACCTGACCGAGATGAGCGTGCAGAAGCCGACGCTCGACGAGGTCTTCCTCACGATCACCGGCGCACCGGCCACCGCCGACGCCGACTCGGAACAGAAGACGGAGGCACTCGCATGACCACGATCACCGCGACCCCGACTCGTATCGTCCCCGCGGGCGAGCGCGATCTGCACAATCGGACGAGCGTCGTCCAGACCGTGCAGAACACCCTGACGATGGCCTACCGCGGCCTCGTGAAGATCCGCCGCACGCCCGAGCAGCTCATCGACGTGACGGTGCAGCCGATCATCTTCACCCTGATGTTCGCCTACATCTTCGGCGGAGCGATCGCCGGAGGCGTCCAGGACTACCTGCCGGCGCTGATCCCCGGCATCCTCGTGCAGACCGTCATCACGACGTCGGTCGTCACCGGTGTGCAGCTGCGCGAAGACATGGACAAGGGCGTGTTCGACCGGTTCCGCTCGCTGCCGATCGCGCGCATCGCGCCGCTGTCGGGTGCCCTGCTGGCCGACACCCTGCGCTACGCGATCGCAACGACCATCACGTTCGTCGTCGGGTTCCTCATGGGTTACCACCCCGCCGGCGGCGTCGGCAGCATCGTGCTCGCAGGTCTGCTCGTCATCGCCTCGGCGTGGGCGATCAGCTGGATCTTCGCGTTCTTCGGCGTCATCGCCCGCACCGCCTCGAGCGTGCAGGGCATCTCGATGCTCGTGCTGTTCCCCTTGACGTTCCTGTCGAACGCGTATGTCCCCGTCGACTCGCTGCCCGGCCCGCTCGCCTGGTTCGCGAGCGTCAACCCGATCTCGCACCTCGTCACCGCCGTGCGCGAACTCGCCAACAACGGGGTCTGGGGGACGGATGCCTGGCTGTCGCTGCTCGGTGCGGCCGTCATCGTCGCGATCTTCGCCCCGCTCACGGTGCGCGCCTACATGCGCAAGGCGTAGGACGCGGCGCATTCGGTGCGGCGCCGGCGCGCTCGGCGCGGTGGATGCCGAGGGCGGGCTCAGCCCAGGAGGGCGGCGACGGCATCCACCTCGGAGTCGTCGTCGACGACGGGTGCCGGCGGCGCGCCCACCAGGGCCTCGACGCGCCGGTACACGGGATCGGTCTCGTCGGCGTGGCCGCGCACCCGCACGGCCTGGCCGAATGCCCGCCGCGCCTCGTCGGGCCGGCCCGTGACGGCGAGCCACCACGCGAGGGTGAGCACCGCGTCGGAGATGATCGGCTGATCGCCCGAGGCGCGGGCCTGCGGGATCGCGGCACGCAGAGGCGCGGCCGCGTCGCTCGCGCGCCCCTGCAGCAGGAGGGCCTGGGCTGTGCGGGCACCGACCCATGCACGGAACTGCTCGCCCGGGCCGCCGGGGCCGTCCGGCCCGTTCTGCCTGCCGGCGCCGGCCGAGTCGTCCGCCCCGCCGGGGCCGTCCGGCCCGCCGGGGCTGCGGGGCCCGCCGGGCCCGAACGTCGTCATGGTGGTCTCGGGCGACGTGAGGTGCGCGACAGCCGCCTCGCCGTCGCCCGCGGCGATCGCGAGGGTCGCCGCGGTGAAGCGGAACTGCAGCAGGGCGCGCGCCGAGCCGTCGGCGCGGGCCATGCCCTCGATGTCGGCCAGCTGAGCGTGCGCTTCGTCGAAGCGTCCCAGCCGCCCGAGGATGACGATGCTCATCGACCGCTGCTGCAGGATGTCGGATGTCGATGTGAGCCCGACGAGTTGCGCGTGTGCGGCATCGGCCACCGTCAGCGCCTCGTCGAGCCGGCCGTGCAGCATGAGCCACTCCGCGCGCATCTGGCTCGCGAGGGCGATGCCCCACGGGTCGCCGAGCGTGCGGAAGACCGCGAGCGCGTCGGCGCTGCCGTCGCCGAGGGCATCGATCTCGCCCGCGTTCTGGGCGATCCCGGTGCGCAGCACGGCGAGGAGCGCCCGGGTCCAGGCGGGCGCGTCGGGGTCGTCGATCTCGTCGAGTCGCAGGCCCTGCATCCGCGCCCACCGCGCGTCGGGGTCGTCCATCGCGTGCACGACCGCCGTGAGCAAGGGCGGCAGCACGAGCGACAGCTCGGACGGGTGCGCGCGCGCCGCGGAGCCGATCTCGACGGCGCGCGCGCGGAACGCGGCGTGCATTCCGGCATCCATCGCCGAGCTCCCCGCCCTGCCCGCGGTCGCCGTGAACACGTCGAACAGCAGGCGCAGACCGCAGGCGACGACGGTGGGCTCGTCGTCGAGGGGTGCGTCGTCGGTTGCGAAGGTCTCGAGCCCGGTCGACAGCGCACCGAAGCGTTCGCGCATCGCCCACGCCCACAGTGCGCCGCGCAGCACCCGGATGCCCAGCGCGCGGTCGCCCGCAGCCTCGGCCGTGCGCAGAGCCGAGGTGAGGTTCTCTTCATTGGCGTCATACCAGGCGATCGCCTCGCGGACGCGCGGCCCCCGCAGCAACGGGTCGGTGGCGAGAGCGAGTTCTGCGGTCGCCGCGGCGGCCCGGCGCCGCACGGTCGCCTCGTCGCCCGACGAGCGCAGCACGTCGACGCCGTACTCGCGCACCGTCTCGAGCATGCGGAAGCGCCCGTCGACGCGCTGCAGCAGCGACCGGTCGACGAGGTCGTCGACCGCGGCGGGCGTCGTACCGAGGTGCCGCGCGACGGCCCCGGCATCCCGCGCCAGGATGCCGTCGGGAAAGACCGCGATGCCGCACAGTGCGACGCGCTCGGGCGGGGACAGCATGTCCCAGCTCCAGTCGATGAGCGCGCGCAGCGTCTGGTGCCGCGGGTCGGCGGTGCGCGGGCCCGAGCTCAGCAGGGCGAAGCGGTCGTCGAGTCCCGTCTCGATCTCGGCGAGGGTCAGGGTGCGCGTCTTCGCGGCGGCGAGCTCGAGCGCGAGGGGCAATCCGTCGAGGCGATCGACGATGCGCCGCACCGCGGCGTCGTCGCCGGGGTCGGCGCCCGACGCCGCGCGCACGCGTCGCGCGAACAGCTCGCGGGCATCGGCGTCGGGCAGCGACCCGAGCGGCACGAACGCCTCGCCCGCGATGCCCAGCGGCTCGCGACTGGTCGCGACGATCCGCAGCCCCGGCACCTCGCGCAGCAGCTCGACGGCCGCCCGCGCCGCCGCGGCCGACACGTGCTCGCAGTTGTCGAGCACGAGCAGCACCTCGCGGCCGGCGAGAGCCTCGACGACGCGGCTGCGCGCGTCGAGCCGCAGCATCGACTCGTTCAGGCGCACCGTGCGCCCGACGGCGCCCGCGATCGAGCTCCACACTTCGTCGTCCGTCGTGGGGGCGAGCTCGACGACGGTGCCCGAGAGCCTGCGGGCGGTCTCGAGCGCGAGCGTCGTCTTGCCCGCGCCGCCCGGCCCGATCACGGTGACGACCCGCGAGTCGGCGAGCTGTGCCGCGATGGCACCGAGTTCTGCGCCGCGCCCCACGAGCGAGGCGATCGCCGCGGGAACGGTCGCGGCGCGGGCGGGGGCGGGCGCGGGTGCGGGTGCGCCGGCGCCGAGTGTGCCGCTTACCGTCGAGTGGGCCGGTCCGTCGCCGCGAGCATCCGGCCCGCTCGGCACCGAGGGGCCTGTTCGGTGATCATCGGCGCTGGCGTCGGCGTCGGCATTGCCGCGCACGAGGCGCTCGGCGTGCGCGCGGTCTTCGAGCAGGTCGCGCAGCGCCCAATCGAACCCGTCGGGCAGCCACGGGTCGCCCGTCCAGAGCGCGAGCGCGGCGCGGGCGGCCGCGACATCGGCATCCGCCCGCGCCCGCGCGACGAGGTCCGCGAACGCGGTGAGGTCGACCTCGTCGCGCGACAGCGCGAGTCGGTACCCGCCGGGTGCTGCCTCGATGGCGCCGGGCAGCGCCTTGCGCACCCGCGAGACGAGCGACTGCAGCGCCGCCCGCGGATCGTCCGGGCCGTCGCTCGGCCAGACGTCCTCGGCGAGCGCGCGGTAGCCGACGACCGTGCCGGCATCCAGCGCCAGCCGCAGCACGAGGGCCTCCTGCCCGCGCCCGCGCACGGGGAGCGCTCCGGCGTCCCACGCCGGGCCCCCGAAGTAGGTCAGCCGCACGCGACAACTCTAGGACGCAGCACCGGTCGCCGACTTCGACGCCGAACCGGCGAACTCGGCAGACGGCGGTGGGATGATGGACGGATGCCGCCGGAACGCCCGTCCACCCCCGCCGGGGATCGTTCCGAGACTCTGCCCGGCGACCTGCCCGAGACCCTTCCCGATGCCCTCGCGCGGGCGCGACGCACGCGCGTCGTCGTCGTCGGCGGGGGTGTCGCCGGGCTGACGGCCGCCCTGGAGTGGGCGAAGATCGGGGCGCACGTCACGGTCGTCGAGGCGTCGCAGCGTTTCGGTGGGGGCGTCGAGACGGTCGTGCTCGACGGCATCGCGGTCGATCTCGTCGCCGACGCGTTTCCCCTCGGCGCCGTACCCCTGCGCGACCTGCTCGACGAGCTGCTCCTGCGTGATGCGGTCGAGCCGGCCCGCGCGCAGCCGGTGTGGGTCGCGGGGCTGCCCGCCACCCCCGGCGGTGCGGCGCCGCTGCCGGTGGCGACGCTGCTGGGCATCCCCGCCAACACCTGGGCCGACGACGTGCGTCGCATCATCGGGTGGCGCGGCGTGTGGCGGGCGTATCTCGACCGCCTGCGCCCCCCGCTCACGATCGGCTTCGAGCGCCGTCTCGGAGCTCTCGTCCGCAAGCGGATGGGCGATCGGGTCGCCGACCTTCTCGTCGCGCCGACGACGCGCGGTCTCTACGACCTGAGCCCCGATGAGATCGACGTCGAGGCCGCCGCGCCCGGGCTCAGCACGGCGCTCACGCGCGCCGGATCCCTGTCGGGTGCCGTCACCGACCTGCTGCCCGCCCCCGAAGACGCGGCGGCGCAGGCGCCGACGCGCGCGACCCTGCGCGGCGGACTGTCGTCGCTGCCCGACGCGCTCGTCGCCCGGCTCACCGACCTGGGCGCCGACCTGCGTGTCGCGACGCGCGCCGTCGCGCTCGTCCGCGAGGACGAGCGGTGGGAGGTCGCGCTCGACGCCGACGCCGACGCCGACCAGGGCGCCGCTCTCGCTGCCGACCAGGCGGCTGCGGCCGTGGAGGCCGGGGGCACTGCCGCTGACCCCGCCGATGTCGATTCCGCAGCGCCGCTGCCGGCCGACGTCGTCATCGTCGCGACGGGCGCCGGCGCGGCACGCACGCTGCTGGGCGCCGCCGGGATCGCCGTCGACGTCGCGGCGCCGCAGCCGTCGCGGCGCGACGTGGTGACGCTCATCGTCGCGGCGCCGGCACTCGACGACGCGCCGCGGGGGCGCTCGGTCTACCCCGTCGCCGCGACGACGGAGTCATCCTCCGCCGCGGTCGCGGTCGATCAGCCCACGGCCGAGTGGCCGTCGCTGGCGGCGTCCGCGGCAGAGCTGCCCGGGCGCCATGTGCTGCGCGTCGCCCTGCCTGCCGATCCCGACCTCACGGACGAGGCGGTGGTCGCGCTTGCCGCCGCGCAGGCATCCGCGCTGCTCGGTGTCGACGTCGGCACGCCTCGCGCCGCGGCGCGGCGCACGGTCGAGGTCGCGCCGCCGGCATCCGCCGTCGGCCACGCCGACCGCGCCGCCCGTGTACGGGCCGCCGTGGCGAGGCAGCCCGGCCTCGGCGTCGTCGGCGCCTGGGTGTCGGGCAGCGGGCTGGCGCGCGTGGTCGCCGACGCCGTCGCCGAGGTCGACCGGGCGCGCGGAGTCGTCCTGTGGGGCCGGGCGACGGACCGGCGCTAGCAGGCACCGCTCGCCCGCACAAGGATGGATGCCGGAATCGGAATACAGCGTTACCCTGGACACAGATCACCACCGTTTCGAACGTGAGGAGCACCATGAGGGGCAAGATCGGAATCGTCGTGGGGCTCGCGGCCGGATACGTGCTGGGATCGCGCGCCGGCCGGGAACGGTACGAGCAGATCAAGGGCGGGTTCCTGCAGGCGTGGAACACCGCTCCCGTGCAGAAGCAAGTCGACAAGGCCAAGGAGCTCGGCAAGACGGCCGCGCTCGCGCTGCCGAGCGCGCTGTGGGACGGCGCCGTCAAGGTCACGAAGGCCGCCACCAAGTCGGGCACACCCGGCGAGAAGCTCGATGCGGCGATCCGCACCGGCAAGGCGTCGGCCGACGACGTCGCGCGCGGCGCTGAGACGACCGCCGCCGAGGTGAAGAAGACGGCCGAGAAGGTCGTCGACGACGTGAAGAAGGCCGCCTCCGACGCCGAGAAGGCTGCGGACCACTGACATGAGCACTCCGCGCGGCTTCCGCGACCGCTCCGACGACAGCCTGCTGACGCTCGTCGGCGAGGTGCCCGAGCTCGTGCGCAACCTCGTCGTGGCCGAGGTCGACTCGGCCAAGGCGTGGGTCAAGAGCGCCGGCAAGCAGGCGGGCATGGGCGGCGTGTGGTTCATCGTCGCCCTCTTCTTCCTGTTCTGGGCGGTGCCCGCACTCGGTGCGTTCGCGATCATCGGACTCGCGTCGTGGATGCCGGCGTGGCTGTCGTCGCTCATCGTGCTCGTCGTCCTGCTGATCGTCGCGGTCATCGCGGCGCTGCTCGGACTGCAGCGGTTCAAGAAGCTCACCGCCGCGCAGAACCCCGTCCAGGCCATCGCCGTGGACGCCCGCATCGTGAAGGACGTGGCCGATGAGTATTGAGCTCCCCGTTCCCCGCACCGCCGTGGCGCTCGGCATCAGCGACCCCGTCGAGAAGGCCCGCGCCGAGCTGAAGGCGGCGCTCGCCGCCATCGAAGAGAAGTCGAACGTCCCCAAGCGCGTCACGCGCAAGACGACCGAAGTCGTCGCCGAGGCGCGCGGGTTCGCGCAGCAGAACCCTCCCGGCGCGGCTGCCGCGGTGCTCGGCGTCGCCGCGCTCGTCGGCGTCGCCGTCTGGGGAATGATCCGTCTCTACACCCGCTGAGCATCGCGACGCGCGAACGCCGTCACCACGACGGGCGACGCCCCACGGGCCGACATGCCGCCGCGCCGGGGCAGGGGTATGCTCGGACGAGGCAGTGGCGATGATGCGGAGACTGCCGGCCCTGCCGCGGGAGCACCACAGCACCACGCGGGCCCGACACGGCCGGATGCGCGCGCACGCGTGTCCGACGGAGCACCACGAGAGTCGAGCATGAACACAGTCCAGCAGTCCGCTGCCGCGGGCAAGCCCCTCAAGGGGTGGCGTGTGCTGGTCCCACGCGGCGGACCCTGGGGTGACTCGGTCGCGGCCACGTTGCGATCGCAGGGCGCGGTTCCGGTCATCGCACCGCTCATCAACTTCGCTCCGTCGACCGATCAGGCGACTCTCGAGACGGCTCTCACCGACCTCGCCGCGGGCGCTTTCGACTGGGTGACGCTCACGAGCGCGACGACGGTCGACGTGCTGTACGCGTACCGCGCCGTCATTCCGGCGTCGACGAAGGTCGCCGCCGTCGGCGAGACCACCGCCGCCGCGCTGAGCGCGGTGGGCTACCGAGTCGACCTCGTGCCCGAAGAAGACAACTCGGCCGCGGGCATGGCTGAGCAGATGCTCGCCCTCGAGCCCGAGCCGCGGCGCGTGCTGACCCTGCGCAGCGAGATCGCCAAACCGGTGCTGACTCGCCGCCTGAGTGAGGCCGGGCACGACGTCCGCAGCGTCGTGGCCTACCGCACGGTCGGCGTGCCCGTCACCGAGCGGATCGCGCACGACGTCGCGACCGGCCGGATCAACGCGATCCTCGTGACGAGCGGCTCGGTCGCCGAGCAGGTGCAGCAGCAGTTCCCCGACCTGCCGGCATCCACTGTCATCGCCGCGATCGGTCCGCGCACGGCGAAAGACGCCCGGCGTGCGGGACTCGGGGTCAGCGTCGTCGCGCGCGAGCAGACCGTCGACGGGCTCATCGCGGCCGTGCAGCGGTTCCCGCTGCCGCACGCGACCGACGAGTTCGCCGTCTGAGACGGAATCGTTGCCGTCCGTGCGGCGACGCGCCCGCTGACGCTGGCAGACTGAGACGCATGGTGACTCTGCTGCTGGATTCGACCCAGCTCGAGGTTGCCCTCTCGCCGGTCGAACGCACGCTCGCGCGTCGCGCCGATCCCGTCCGCGTCGAGCGGTCGCTCATCCGCAAGGTGCAGCTCACCGATGACGCGTGGACGTGGCTGCGCGGGGTCGCGAACCCCGGCACGCACGTGCGCGGCACGGTCGCGATGGGCACGTGGATCTCGGCCGGCGGGTCGGATTTCGTCGTCGTGCGCCGTCGGCATCCTGCGGTCGTGATCGATCTCGACGAGGCGGCGGAGTTCGACCGTCTCGTCCTGACGACCCGGCACGGTCTCGAACTCGTGCGGGCGCTGCGCCTGGATGCCGAGACGGTGCCCACCGCCGTGGCCGACATCGTCGCCGCGGCTCAGGTGACGTCGCGGCGCCAGCTGAAGAGCCAGCCGAGCACGAGCAGCGCCACCGCGTAGCCGAGCAGCAGCAGCCCGCCCGCCCACCAGGGCAGCCCGCCGCTGGTATCGGGCCCAGCCAGGCTCGTGTAGATGCTGGCGCCCACGAGCGCGTCGGACGCCGCGCCGGGCAGGTACTCCGCCACGTCGGAGACGCCGTCGACGAACGCGGCGACCGTCCGCAGGATCGGCTCGACGAACTGCGTGAAGGCCAGCACGCCGACGACCGCGGCGACCTGGTTGCGCACGAGGGTGCCGACGCCGACGCCGATTAGCGACCACAGCACGAAGGCGATGAGCATGCGGCCGAGCATCGCCCAGGTGTCGGAATCGCCCAGTCGCGTGTCGATGTCGAACGCCGCGAGCAGACCTGCGCCCGGCCCGACGGTCGCGACGATCGCGAGCGCGCCGAATAGGATGCCCATGACCGCGCCGGCGACGACCTTGCCGACCAGGGCCGCACCGCGCCGCGGCGTCGCGAGGAACGTCGGGGTGAGCGTCTTGTGCCGGAACTCGTTCGTGACGAGCAGGGTGCCCAGCAGCAGCGGGAAGACGTAACCCATCGCGGTCGCGAGGCTGTAGATGACCGGCGGCAGCAGGTCGGCCGGCAGCGCCGGCCCGTTCACGGCGCCCTGATCGATGGCGCCCGACGCGAGCGCCCCGAACGTGGCGGCGAGGCCCGCGGCCGTTGCGCCGAGGTAGGCGACCAGCACGATGGCGAGGATCCACCACATCGAGGTGGTGAACTGCTTCGTCAGCTCTGACCGGCTGGCGCGCGCGAGGCTCATCGCGGCTCACCCGCCTCGGTCGTCGAGTTCGGTTCCGATTCGGGTGGCGCGCCCGCGACCGACGCGTGGGTACGGGTGCCGTCGACGAGCGCGAGGAAGAGCTCTTCGAGGGCCGGCCCGCGCCGCTGCAGGTTCGACAGGGCGATGCCGGCCGCGGCGGCGATCGCGCCGAGCGCGACAGGGTCGCCGCCGCGCACGGTGAAACCGGTGCGCAGCGCCTCGTAGTCGTAGCCCGCGGCATCCAGCGCACGGGCGAGCGCCGCACGGTCGGGGGCGTCGATGATCACGGCCTGGTCGTCGGTCTGCGTCAGGTCGGCCATGTCGCCTTGATAGACCAGCCGGCCGCGTGAGAGGACGAGCACCGACGAGACGGTCTGCTGCACCTCGGCGAGCATGTGCGACGAGACCAGCACCGTCCGGCCCTCACGGGCGAGCGCGCCGAGGAAGCCGCGCAGCCATTTGATGCCCTCGGGGTCGAGGCCGTTCGCGGGCTCATCGAGCACGAGCACACCCGGATCGCCGAGCAGCGTGTAGGCCAGGCCGAGGCGCTGCCGCATGCCGAGCGAGAAGCCGCCCGTCTTGCGGCCCGCGGCGTCGGCGAGGCCCACGAGCCCGAGCGCTTCGTCGACGCGGGTCGTGGGAAGCCCGGCGGCCTGCGCATAGACCTTGAGATGATTCGCCGCGGTGCGGCCGGGGTGGAAGCTCGACGCCTCGAGCGCGGCCCCGACCGTCTGCAGCGGTCGCGGCAGCTCGGCGTACCGTTTGCCGCCGATCGTGGCGCGGCCCGAGGTCGCGCCGACGAGCCCCAGCAGGATGCGCAGGCTCGTCGTCTTGCCCGCGCCGTTCGGCCCGAGGAAGCCCGTCACCGTGCCGGGTTCGACGCGGGCGGTCAGCCCGTCGACGGCCGATACAGCGCCGAAGCGCTTGGTGACGTCGATGAACTCGAGCACGTGTCCTTCGGGCATGGCGGCTCTCTCTTCGGCGGGCGGAGTCACCTCCATCCTGCCCGAGGCGCGTGCCGTTTCTCAGGATCGAAGCGGGTCGGGGTGGCGTACGCGCGCGAAATCGCGCCATGGCCGCGCCGGCCGCGACCCGAGGATCCTGAGGAACGGTGCGCCGGGTAACGTTGCCCGAGTGAGTGAGCAAACGGCCGAGCCCACCGTCCTCGTGCGTGCCGAGCGCGGGGTGGGGCACCTGACCCTCAACCGGCCGCGCTCGATCAACGCGCTCGATCTCGGGATGATCGGTCAGCTCACCGACGCCCTCGACGCGTGGCAGCACAACGCCGACGTCGACGTCGTGCTGCTCGACGGCGCGGGCGATCGCGGGCTGTGCGCGGGCGGCGACGTCCGTGGGCTGCGCGAGCAGATCGTCGGGGGGAACGCCGGCGACGTCGCCGTGTTCTTCCGCGCCGAGTACAGCCTCAACGCCCGCATCGCCGAGTATCCGAAGCCCGTCGTCGCGATCGCCGACGGCGTCACGATGGGCGGGGGCATCGGCCTCGCCGGCCACGCCGCCGTGCGCGTCGTCACCGAGCGCTCGCGTCTCGCGATGCCCGAGACCCGCATCGGCCTCACTCCCGACGTGGGCGGCTCGTGGCTGCTCGCGCACGCGCCCGGTCGCACGGGGGAGTACCTCGGACTGACGGGCGCGGTGATGGATGCCGCCGACGCGATCTACGCCGGCTTCGCCGACGCCTTGGTGGCGTCGGACAGGCTCGGCGACCTGCACGACGCGCTGCTCAGCCGCGCCGACCCGGCGACGCCGGCCGAGCTCGTGCTGCTGTTCGACGAGACGCCCCCGCCCGCCGCGCTCGCCGCTGCGCGGCCGTGGATCGACGACGCGTTCGCCGCAGACACGGTCGCCGAGATCGTGGCGCGACTGCGGGCGCGGCCCGAGCCCGAGGCGGCCGCCGCCGCCGACGTGCTCGGCGAGCTCTCGCCCACTTCGCTCGCCGTGACCCTCGCCGCCGTGCGCTCGGCGCGTGCGCTGCCCGACCTGCGCGCCGCGCTCGCGCAGGAGTACGGGCTCGTGCTGTGGACCGCGACGACGCAGCCCGACCTGGTCGAGGGCATCCGCGCGCAACTGGTCGACAAGGACCGCCGGCCCGCCTGGAGCCCCGCGTCGATCACCGAGGTCGAGGATGACCTCGGTGACCGTGCCCTCGCGTGGACGCCGTCCGCACCCCTCTGGTCCTGACGGCGCGGCGTCGTGTTCGACTCCCCGCTCTCCGCGTCGGCGTATGAGGTGCTGCAGGTGGCGCCCGATGCCACCGACGACGACCTGCGCAAGGCATACCGGCTGCGCCTGCGTGAGACGCACCCCGACACCGGCGGCGACGCGGCCCGGTTCGTCCAGGTGCAGCGCGCCTGGGAACTGGTTGGCACCGCGGTGGCGCGAGCCGCGTACGACCGTGGGCACGGGTTCGGCGACGCGGCACCGCAGTACGGCCCGGGCGGCGGTGACGTGGCGGGGTGGCGGCCGCCGGGCAGCCCCGCAGACACCCGGCCGCGCGCCCGCTCGTTCGGCCAGCCCGGCGGCTGGCGTCTGGAACGCTACCTGACGCTCATCCGCGAATGGGTCGGGCGCGGAGCCGACCTCGGCGACCCGTACGACCCGGCCCTCGTGCGCACCGCGCCGCACGAGGTGCGGCGCCTGCTCGCCGACGCGCTCGCCGAGGAGGCGACCGCGCGGATCGTCGGCGACCTCGGCATGGGCTACACCGTCTGGCATGACATCGCGCCCGACGCGCGAGACCGCAACCTCAAACTCGACCACATCGTGCTGGGCCCCAGCGGGCTCTACGCGGTGCTGAGCGAGGACTTCGGCGGCGCGGTGCGGGTGCGCCGCGGCGAGCTCATCGGCGACGGGGTGGTCGGGTCGCCGATCGCCGACCTGGTGGCATCCGCTCGTGCGGTCGCCCGCGCCGCGCGCGTGAAGTTCAGCGGTGCGATCGTCGTGCTGCCCGACGACGACGTCGCCGCGCCGATCGACGAGCTCGGCCGCGTGCGCGGTCTGCCGGTCGTCGTCGTGGCCCGCTCGGCGCTGTCGACCGTGCTGCGCCGCGGCGTCACCGGCGCGCGCGACATCGGCGGCAACGAGCTCTTCGACATCCGCACCCGGCTGCAGGCGGTCGTGCGCTTCGCCTGACCGCGGTCGGCCCTCGGGCGGGCGGCGCTCGCCGCGCCGCCGCGCGATCGAGTGGACGCGTTCTGCGGTTCCTCGCGCCGGATGCCGCAGTTCGGGTCCACTTCGCGCGTTCAGCGCGCGCTTGTCGCCCCCGGCAGGGTGACCTGCACCCGCGCACCACCGAGGGGGGAGTCCTCGATGGTGATGCGTCCGCCGTGCGCCTGGGCGATGCGGCGGCAGGTCGCGAGACCCAGGCCGAGGCCGGGCACGTCGCTGCCCGCGGCGCGCTGCATCACCCCGAACACGCGCTCACGCGCGTCGACGGGGACACCCGGCCCGTTGTCGTCGACGGTGAGCGTCCAGTCGCCATCGCCAAGGTCGCCGACCGGCGCGGCCGTGACCTCGACGAAGGGCTGGGCGCCGGCCGCCGCTGCGAACTTCACGGCATTCGCGATCAGGTTCTGCACCAGCACGCCGAGCAGCGTCGGGTCGGCCCGCACGACGCTCAGGCGGTCGTCGACGTCGACGACGACGGCGCCTCCGGCCGCACGGACGGCTTCGCCCACGTCGATGACCGCCGTGCCGATGACGGCTGCCGGCGAGGTCTCCACGGGGCGCGGATGCGCACCGCCTACCCGCGCGTACGCGAGCAGTGCGGTGATCATGCCGTCCATGCGGGTGGCCGCAGACTCAGCCGACTGGACGGCTCTCGTCACCCGCGCTGGGTCGGCCGCGTCGAGCGCATCGGCCGCGAGGTCGAGCTGACCGATGAGGGCTGTGAGCGGGTTGCGCAGATCGTGGCTGACCTGCCCGGCGAACTGCGCGAGCTGGTCGTTCGAGCGTGCGAGCTCATGGGTCATGCGGCGCAGTTCGAGCACCTCGACGACCTGTCGCGCGAGCAGGTCGAGCGCACTTCCCTGCTCGCCGCTGAGGTCGCCGGTGTCTTCGGCGAAGACGCACAGCGTCCCGATGGGCACACCGCCCGGCGTCACGAGCGGGCTCGACGCGTAGAACCGCACGTGGCCGAGCTCGCCGGTCACGAACGGGTTGTCGGCGAAACGGTCGTCGGACCGCGCGTCGGGCACGACGACGCGCCGCACCTCGGGCAGCACGACGGCACACATCGAGTCTTCGATGTCGCACATGCCGCCCTCGAACCCCGTCGTGGCGACCTGATGCTGCCGGCGGTCGTCGAGCAGGTTGACCGCCGCCGTCGGCACGCGGCACAGCGTCGCGGCCAGGCGAGCCAGGGCATCGAGGCTCGCGTCGACCTCGCTGTCGATCACGCCGTACTCCGCGATCGCGTCGACCCGCGCGATGTCCGATGACGTCTTCACGCCGCTCCTCCCGGTCGGATGCCGAATCAGGATAACCGGCGCGTGGTCCCGTGGCGCGACGGACGCGAGGTCTCAGTGACGGATCTCGACCCCGACCACGCGGCGATCCTCGGCCGTCACCACGTGCACGGGGCCGGTCAGCTCGAGCGCGGCCTCGGTCTCGCGCTCTGCGCACGACGGCCCCACCCACAGTGACACCGATCCTGGCTCGACGATCCGGACGCCGCTGCGGCCCGTGAAGGCCAGTCGCGATGCGGGGACGTCGAAACGCACCTCGGCGCTCGCGCCTGCGTCCAGGTCGACGCGCGCGAAGCCCAGCAGCTGCGCGACCGGCCGCGCGACGCTCGCGTACTCGTCGCGCGCGTAGAGCTGCACGACGTCGGTGCCCGCCACCGTGCCGGTGTTGCGCACGCGCACGCGCGCGGTGAACGGCGCGCCGGTGGCGACGGATGCCGGGGCGGAGAGCCCCTCGTGGGCGAACGTCGTGTACGACAGACCGAAGCCGAACGGCCGCACCGGCGTGCTGTCGGCGCTGGTCACCTCGTTCGGGCCGCCGAGGATCGGGTGCAGGTACGAGTACGGCTGCGCACCCGCAGCGCGAGGGAGCGACACGGGCAGGCGTCCGGACGGGTTCACCGCGCCCGAGAGCACCCGGGCGAGTGCCGGGCCGCCCTCTTCGCCGGGGAAGAACGCCTGGATCACGGCGGCGGGGCGACCCGGGCCGTCGAGAGCCCAGTCGATCGCGTAGGGGCGACCCGAGAGCACGACCAGCACGACGGGGACCCCGGTGGCGACGACGCTCTCGACCAGCTCGCGCTGCACTCCGGGCAGTTCGAGGCTCTCGGTGTCGTTGCCCTCGCCGACCGTGCCCCGGCCGAACAGACCCGCCCGGTCGCCGATGACGACCACGGCGACGTCGGCCTCGGCCGCGGTCGCGGCGGCGGCGTCGAAACCCGACCGGTCGTCGCCTTCGACGTCGCAGCCGGTCGCGGAACGCACGTCGGCACCTGGGAACTCCGCGCGCAGCGCCTCGAGCACCGTGGGCAGCGCGAAGCCGTACGGCGTGCCGGGGTGGTGCGCGAGCACGTGGTTGGCGAACGAGTAGCAGCCCATCAGAGCCGACGCGTCGTCGGAGTTCGGGCCGATCACCGCGATGCGCCGGGTGGATGCCGGCAGCGGCAGCACCCCCTCACCGCGCCGCACGGGGTCATTGCGCAGCAGCACGAGGGAGCGCTCCGCCAGGGTGCGGGCGAGGGTGCGGTGCTCGGGGCCGTCGAGGTCGATCCGCTCGGGCGGGGCCGAACCGTCGGGGTCGAGCAGCCCCAGTCGCTCCTTCTGTGCGAGCAGACGGGCGAGGGCGCGGTCGATGACGGCCACGTCGGTGAGTCCCGCGCGGACGCGCTCGAGCAGGGGGCGCGCGTAGGCGTCGCCCGTGGGCAGTTCCACGTCGATCCCGGCGGCGAGAGCCAGGTGGGCGGCCTCGCCGCGGCTCTGGGCGACCCGGTGCATCGTGTGCAGGAACGCGACGGCGAAGTAGTCCGACACCACGACGCCGTCGAATCCCCACTGCTCGCGCAGCAGATCGGTCAGCAGACGCGGGTCGGAGGCGACCGGCACGCCGTCGATGTCGGTGTACGAGTTCATCACCGAGCGCGCGCCGCCGTCGCGCACCGCCATTTCGAACGGCGGCAGGAACACGTCGGCGATCTCGCGGGGGCCGGCGTGGACGGGGGCGTGGTTGCGCCCGGCGCGTGAGGCCGAGTAGCCCACGAAGTGCTTGAGGGTCGCGTCGACTCCGGCATCCTGCATTCCGCGGACGTAGGCCGTGCCGATCGTGCCGACGATGTACGGGTCTTCCGAGATGCACTCGTCGACGCGCCCCCACCGCGGATCGCGCACGACGTCGAGCACGGGCGCGAGGGTCTGATGGATGCCGATCTCGCGCATCGACGTGCCGATCGCCCGGCCCATCTGCTCGACCGTCTCGGTGTCGAAGCTCGCGCCCCAGGCGAGGGGTGTCGGGTAGGTCGCCGCCTTCCAGGCGGCGAGTCCCGTCAGCGACTCCTCGTGGACGATCGCGCCGATGTCGTGCCCTGACGCCCCCCGCAGCCGCTGCTGCTCGGCCCAGAGCCAGCGGGCCCGCTCGACGGGGTCGACGGGACGGGTGCCGTACACGCGGGTGAGGTGGCCGAGGCCGTGCGCGGTGGCATCCTCGTATCGGGTCGAGGTCGCCATCTCGCCGGCCATCGGGGCGACGACGTCGTCGCCCTGGTCGACCCAGAAGCCGACGAGCTGCGCCAGCTTCTGCTCGAGGGTCATCGCCTCGATGAGGGCGGCGACCCGGGCGCTCGTAGGCGGTGCGGCCGTGGCGGGCTGGGTGGCGTGGTTCAGGATGGTCATGGATCAGCCCTTCACAGCGCCGGTCAGGCCGCCCACGATGCGGCGTTCGAACAGGCTGAAGAACACCAGCGCGGGCAGCATCGACAGCGACGTGAAGGCGAGCACCTTGGCGGTGTCGACGGAGTACTGCGAGCTGAACGCCTGCACGCCCAGGGGCAGGGTGAAGGTCGCCTCGTTGTTCAGGACGAACAGCGGCAGGAGGTAGCTGTTCCAGCTGCCGATGAACGCGAGGATGCCGACGGTGATGACCCCGGGGATCGATAGCGGCAGCACCATCCGCCAGAAGAAGCCCAGCCGTCCGCATCCGTCGATGAACGACGCTTCTTGGATCTCGTCGGGGATCGTCCGCAGGAACGGTACGAGGATGATGATCGTCGTCGGCAGGGCGAACGCGATCTGCGGCAGGATGACGCCGGCGAGCGAGTTCATGAGGCCCAGGTCGCGGATCACGATGTACAGCGGGGTGATGGCGACGGTGATCGGGAACATGAGCCCCGCCGCGAACAGCGCGTACAGCACGCCCCGCCCGCGGAAGGAGTAGCGCGCGATGACGTAGGCGGCCATGAGCCCCAAGGCGACGGCCCCCGCGGTGGTTGCCGAGGCGGCGATCAGCGAGTTGAGCACCTGCTGCCAGAACTGCGGGCTCGAGAGCACCGCGAGGTAGTTCTCGACCTTCCACGGGGCGGGCCACCCTGCGGGATCGACCGTGATCTGCGAGTTGCTGCGGAAGCCGCCGACGACGATGTAGAGCACGGGGGCGAGCATGAGCGCGATCACGATGAGGGCGACGAAATAGACGATCGGGTTGCCCCAGGGCAGGGGTTCGCGCTGGCGGCGGGCCCGGCGCCGCGGCGCGGCGCTGAACTCCGGGCCGAGGTCGGTGGTGGCGATCGCGGTCATCGGCTCTTCTTCCCTTCGGTGATGGCACCTGCCGTGTCTCGGCGCAGCACGAAGCGCTGGTAGATGAGCGCGACGACGAGCGAGATGAGGAAGATGACGACGGCCACGGCGTTGCCGTACCCGTAGTTGCCGGCGTTGCGACCGTTGGCCACCATGTAGGTCGCCATCGTCGAGGTTCCCGCGGTCGAGGCGACGTACTGGCCCCAGATGATGTAGACGAGGTCGAACAGCTGCAACGCCCCGATGATCGACAGGAACGCCCAGATGCGGAGGGTGGGGGCGAGCAGCGGCAGCGTGATGCGCCAGTGCGTCTGCCAGTACCCGGCGCCGTCCAGGGCGGCGGCCTCGTACAGCTCTTCCGGCACGCCCTGCAGCCCCGCGAGGAAGAGGATGACGGCGAAGCCGACGTACTTCCAGGTGAGGATCGCCATCAGTGTCCAGATGGCGATGTCCGGGTTGGCGATCCAGTCATTCGTGAGCGCGCCGAGCCCGATGCTCTCGAGCAGGTCGTTGAGGGCCCCGTTCGTCTGCAGCATGAGGCCGAAGCCCGTGCCGACGACGACTTCGGCGATGACGTACGGCACGAAGATGAGTACGCGGATGATCGACTGCCCGCGCATGCGGCGCCCGAGCAGCAGCGCGAGCAGCACGGCGACCGGGCCCTGCAGCACGATCGACGCGACCACGATGAAGGCGTTGTTGCCGACCGCTTCGAGGAAGGTGGGGTCGGTCAGGATCGTGACGTAGTTCTGCAGGCCGACGAAGTCGGTGGGCGGCCCGTAGCCCTGCCAGCGGAAGAAGCCGTAGTACGCCGCCATCACGACCGGGAAGATCACGAAGCCCAGGAACATGACCAGGGCGGGGCCCACGAGGAGGGCGATCTCCAGGCGCGCGTTCCAGCCGGAACGGCGCGGACGGCGGCGCGGCGTTGAGAGGGGCGGCCCGATGACAGAGCCCGGGCCGCCCCCCTCGTGCTGCGCGAGATCCGTTCTCGGGCCGACGATCGCCCCGGAGGTCTCGCGAAGGGTCATGGTGCGATCAGCCCTTCTTCGCGGCGTCGGTCACCGACTGGATGAGCTGGTCGGGACTGCTCTGGCCCGCGAGCAGGTCGACCACGGCGACGTTCAGCGCGTTTCCGACGTTCTGACCCAGCACCGTGTCGAGCCACTGCGTCACGAACGGCGCCTTGTTGTAGGCCTCGAGAACCTGCTGCAGATACTCCTCCTGCACGGACTGCTGCGCCACGGAATTGACCGGCGGGGAGTTGAACGCCTTGTAGTAGGCCTCTTGCTGGTCGGAGGTGGCGACGAAGTTCAGGAAGTCGGCGCACTCCTTCGGGGCCTTCGCCGAGCAGGAGTATCCGTCGACGCCGCCCATGATCGAACCGGGCTCACCCTGTCCGCCGGACAGCTCGGGGAACGGGAACCAGGCGAGGTCGGGGAGCGGCTTCTCGTCGGGGGTGAGCGAGGCGATCACACCCGGGTCCCACGCCCCCATGAGCTCCATCGCGGCCTGGTGGTTCGCGACGAGGCCCGCCGAGCTGCCCGCACCCTGCTGCGCCGGGGTCGTGAGGAAGCCCTCGTTGAACGGCTCGCTCGCGGCGAAGTCCTCGAGGTCCTGCGCCGCCTTCAGCCAGCACGGGTCGCTGAAGTCTTTCGAATCGCCCGTCTCCTCGATGGTCTTCGCGCTGCACTCGCGCAGCGCGAAGTTGTAGAACCAGTGGGCCGCCGGCCAGGCATCCTTCGCTCCCAGGGCGATCGGGGCGACGCCCGAATCCTTCAGCTTGCCGACGGCGCTCTCGAGCTCGTCGACGGTGGTCGGCGCCTCGGTGACCCCCGCCGCCGTGAAGAGGTCGGAGCTGTACCAGAACCCGCTGGGCAGCACCGACAACGGCATCGCCCACACCTTGTCCTGGTAGGTCTCGGCCTTGAACGAGCCGCCCGAGATCTCTTCGGTGGCGCTGTCGCTGATGAGGTCGGTGAGATCCATCAGCTGGCCGGCCTGCACCATCGCGGTCATCTTGCCGCCGCCGCGCTGCAGGAAGATGTCGGGCGGGTCGCCCGCGTTGAGGGCGGTCTGCAGTTTGCCGTCGAGGTCTTCGTTCTGGATCGACTGCATCGTGATGGTGACGCCCGGGTTCTCCTTCTCGAACGCGGCGATGGCCGACTTCCAGTACTCCTGGCCGGGGCCGGTCGTCGAGTTCTGCCACAGCGTCATCTCGACGTTGCCGTCGGTCTCGCCGCTCCCTCCGGCGCACGCGCTCAGGGCGAGTGCACCCGCGACCAGGATCGATGCCCCGGTCAGAATCCTCATGCCGTTCATGTGCCTGCTGTCTCCTCATCGAGTGCGATCGCCCCGGCGGTGGGGCGTGCTGCTGGTTCGATAAGTTTCTGCGTGCAACAAACCGTCGTCAAACGTTTTCGAAAACGGTTTCCAAACGGATATCATCGGCCCATGATCACTCGTCGTCCGACCATCCACGACGTCGCTCAACGGGCGGGGGTGTCGGTGTCGACGGTGTCGAAGGCTGTGAACAGCCGATACGGCGTGGCGACCGCGACGGTGGAGCGCGTGCTGGTCGCCGTCGAAGAGCTGGGATACGAGTCGAGTCTGATCGCGAGCAGCATGCGATCGCGGCAGACGGGTGTGATCGGCGTCCTCGTCGCCGATTTCGAGCCGTTCAGCGCCGAGGTACTCAAAGGGGTCGGAGAGCGGATGCGCGACTCGGGCTACGACCTGCTTGCGTATTCGGGATCGGGCGGCGAGCAGGACGGGTGGGAGCGCCGGTCGCTCTCGCGGTTGAGCGGCACGCTCATCGACGGAGCGATCATGGTCACGCCGTCGGTCGTGAGCGTGCGCGCAGATGTGCCGGTCGTCGCGATCGATCCGCACACCGGCCGCGCCGATCTGCCGATGGTCGAATGCGACAGCTACGGCGGCGCACACGCCGCCACGAGTCACCTCATCGAGCTCGGACACCGGCGGGTCGGCTTCATCGCCGGGCGCGCCGATCTGCGGTCGTCGATCGCGCGCGACGCCGGATATCGGCGCGCGATGACCGAGGCGGGCCTACCGGTCGATCCGCGGTTCGTCGGGGCCGGCAGCTATCGCGAATCGACCGTGCGCGAGGTGGCGTGGGCGATGCTCTCGACGCACGAGCGGCCGACCGCGATCTTCGCGGCGAACGACATCTCGGCGATCGCGATCCTGCAGGTCGCCGCAGAGCTCGGGCTGAGCATTCCCGGAGACCTCTCGGTGGTCGGCTTCGACGACATCCCCGAAGCGACCCGACTCGCGACGCCGCTGACGACCGTGCGGCAGCCGATGGGCGGCCTGGGCGCGGCCGCGGTCACGCTGCTGCTGGCCCTGATGCGCGGGGAGACCCCCGACGCGACCCACCTGCGCCTGCCGACGAAGCTGATCACGCGGGCGACGACTGCGCCGCCACGCTGACCGCTGTCGCACACGGGCGGCGCCGCGCGGCCTGCCCGAGCGCAATAGGCTCGACGGATGGCCGCCGGCGCAGTGATCCACACCTTCGACATCCAGCTCGCAGACCTCGACCGGGCGGTGTACGACGACCTGAGTCTGCGGGTGGCGCGGCATCCGTCCGAGACCGATGCGTTCATGGTGACCCGCGTGCTCGCGTACTGCCTCGAAGACACCGAGGGGATCGCGTTCAGCGAGGGCATCTCGGCGACGAACGAGCCCGCTGTGCTCGTGCGCGACGCGACGGGGCAGATGACGGGCTGGATCGAGGTCGGGGCGCCCGACGCCGAGCGGCTGCACTACGGCAGCAAGCTCGCCGGCCGGGTCGTCATCTACTCGCACCGCGCGCCGCAGGGGCTGCTGCCGCTGTGGGCGAAGGGGAAGATCCACCGCGCGGATGCCATCGTGCTGCGCACCTTCGACCCCGGGTTCATCGACGCCGCGGCATCCGCCCTCGCGCGCCGCAACACCGTCACGCTGTCGGTCACCGAAGGCCAGTTGTATCTCGACGTGAACGGCACGAGCCTGAGCTCCGCGCTGCACGAGCAGCCGATCGTGTGAGTGGGCGTCTGAGCGACGTCCTCAGTGCGCCGCGTCTTGCGCGTGCCGCAACCAGCGCTCCACTCCCGCGATGTGCACGGAGGCGAGGTGCTCGGCCAGTTCGGCATCGCGATCGGCGAGGGCGTCGCGGATCGCGCGGTGCTCGGCGAGCGTGCGCTCGGCGGCTCCGTCCTGCGTGAGCCCGCGCCACACACGCGCCCGCACCGTGTGAGTCGTCAGGTTGTCGAGCAGGCTCGCGAGGTACTCGTTGCCCGACATTCGCGAGATCCGGCTGTGGAAGGCGAGGTCGTGGGCGACGAGCGTCTCGATGTCGGTGTCGCCCGAGACGGCGTGGATCTGCTCATCGAGGACGGCGATGTCGTCATCCGTCGCGCGCCGGGCGGCCATCGCAGTGCTCTTCGACTCGAGGATCCGTCGCACGGTGAACAGCTCGAGCAGTGACGCGTCGTCCTGCATGTCGAGCACGAACGAGATCGCCTCGAGCAGCAGACGGGGCTCGAGGCTCGTCACGTAGGTGCCGTCGCCGCGACGGACGTCGAGCACGCGGATGACCTCGAGAGCCTTCACCGCCTCACGCATCGAGCTGCGCGAGAGCCCGAGCCGCTCGGACAGCTCCTTCTCCGGTGGGAGCCGCGACCCGGGCACGAGCTCGCCCGTGACGATCATGTCCTTGATCTTCTCGATCGCTTCGTCGGTGACAGCCACGATGTCATCATAGAGGCAGACATCCGATGTTCCGGGAGGAGTCTCGTGGGGGAACCGATTCTCGACGCGCACGTGCACCTCTGGGATCCTGCGCATCTCGACTACGGCTGGCTCAGCGGGTCGCTGGATCATCGCTTCGACGCCTCTCGGCTGCGTGAGGTCGCGGGCGATGCCCAGCACATCGTCGTCGAGGCCGACTGCGCACCGTCGCAACGTCTCGACGAGGTGGACTGGATCGCAGGCATGGGCGCCGAGGCCTCCATCGTCGGAATCGTCGCCTGCGCGCCGCTCGAGCACGGCGATCGCGTGCGCTCACACCTCGCGGCGCTGAGATCACGCCCACTCGTGGTCGGGGTGCGGCGACTTCTGCAGGGCGCTCCCGCGGGCTTCGCGACGACACCCGACTTCATCACGGGCGCGCGGGCCGTGAGTGAGGCGGGACTCGCCTTCGACGCGTGCGTCCACGAGCACGGCCTCGGTGACATCATCGACCTGGCCGACGCCGTCCCCGATCTGAGGATCGTCCTCGACCATCTGGGGAAGCCCCCCGTCGGCACGCGATCGAATCCGCGCGAGCCGTCCGACCTCTGGCGGGCTCGGCTGCGCGAGTTGGCCGCGCGTCCCAACGTGTGGGCCAAGCTGTCGGGCCTTCCCGCCGAAGCCGGTGAGCCGGGGTCGTGGGATGCCGCGACCGTGCGACCGTTCCTCGACGAGGCACTGACCGCGTTCGGTGCCGATCGGCTGCTCTTCGGCAGCGATTGGCCGGTGTCGCAGCCCGCCGTGCGGTGGCGCGATGTCGTCGCGACGTGGGCGCGCGAGCAGGGCGAGGACGTGCACGCCGCCGTGATGGCCGGGACGGCACGGCACGTCTACCGCGTCGGACGCAGCCGCAGCGATGACATCCCACCGTCGACCTCGATGAACGTGCCCGTCGTCGACCCCGACGAAGGACTCACGAGGTAGAGCACCGCACCCGCGACCTCCGCCGCCGTCACGAGACGGCCGTGCGGCTGGCGCGCCTCGAGCGCGCGCCGTTCGGCGACCGGGTCGGCGGCGGCGCCGAGCAGGCGACCGACCCACGGGGTGTCGGCGGTGCCGGGGCAGACGGCGTTGACCCGGATGCCTTCGCGCAGGTGGTCTGCGGCCATTGCGCGCGTGAGGGCGAGCACTGCCCCCTTCGATGCGCTGTACAGCGCACGTTGCGGCAGGCCGGCCGTCGCGGCGATCGAGGCGGTGTTGCACACCGCCGCGGCGGGCGATCGTCGCAGCCACGGCAGGGCCGCTGCCGTGACCCGAGCGATGCCGGTCACGTTGGTCGACAGCACCCGGGCCCATTCGTCGTCGTCGTTCGCGGCGATGTCACCGATCGCGCCGATTCCCGCGTTGTTGACCACGATGTCGATCGCGCCGAAGCGTGCGCCGACGCTGTCGACGGCGGCGGCGACGGCGCGGCGATCCGAGACGTCGGCGACGACGGCGAGGTGCCGGTCGCTCGCGGCGGCCGCATCGCGGTCGAGCACGGCGACCTGCGCGCCGGCATCCGCGAGCGTATCGGCGATCGTCGCGCCGATTCCGGAGGCGCCGCCTGTGACGACGGCGACGAGGCCGTCGAGGCCGAGGGTAGGCGCGGGAGTGTCAGGCACGAGCGCCTCCCCACGCGACGAACTCCTGGCGCTGGCGCCCGAGGCCGTCGACTTCGATCTCGACGACGTCGCCCGCCCGCAGGTAGGGGAAGCGCCCCGAGAGCGCGACACCCTCGGGGGTGCCGGTGAGGACCAGGTCTCCGGGTTCGAGGGCGAGGTACTGCGAGAGCCGGAAGACGATCTCGTCCGCGGCGAAGATCATGTCGGCGGTGCTCGAATCCTGCCGGGGCTCGCCGTTCACGAAGCTGCGCAGCCCCAGCGAGGTGGCGTCGACCTCGTCGGGCGTCACGAGCCAGGGGCCCGTCGGCGTGAATCCCGGCGCGCACTTGCCCTTCGACCACTGACCTCCCGAGACCTCGAGCTGGAATGCGCGCTCGGAGAGGTCGTTGACGGCGACGAATCCGCCGATGTGCTCGGCCGCCTCGGCGGGGGAGTCGAGGTAGCTCGCGTGGCGCCCGATGACGATGCCGAGCTCGACCTCCCAGTCGGTCTTGGCACTGCCTCGCGGGATCGTGACGGTGTCATCGGGGCCGACGACCGTGTTCGGCGTCTTGAGGAAGAGCACGGGCTCCGTGGGCGGCTCCGCCCCGGACTCCGCGGCGTGCGCGGCATAGTTCATCCCGATGCACACGACAGCGCCCGGACGGGCGAGCGGCGCACCGCGACGCAGTGACGCGGCGTCGCGCAGCTCCGACAAGGCGCCTGCCGCCAACGCTTCGCGGACGCGCGAGGTGGGTGAATCGCCGAGGAACGACCCCGTGACATCGGATGTCAGCGGGCGCAGATCGAAGGCGGATCCCCCGTCGATGACGACGGGGATCTCGTGGCCGATGGCGCCGAGGCGGGCGAACTTCATGTCTCTCCTGTGGATCGAGAATGATCGAGCGGGGGCGCACCCTCGCAATTGACAGTGTAGACATCCGATGTTTATTCTGCGAGGGTGCCTTGCGCGTCGCGTTGCGGGCCGAGAGGAGCCCTCATCGTGACCCGCATCGTCCAATGCGAGACCATCGACATCCGCTTTCCCACCTCGCTGACGCTCGACGGCTCGGACGCGATGAACCCCGACCCCGACTACTCGGCGGCGTATCTGATCCTGCACACCGATGCCGCAGGTGACGAAGCGGGCCATGCCTTCGTGTTCACGATCGGCCGCGGCAACGACGTGCAGGTCGCCGCTGTCCGCGCGATCGCCGAACGCCTGGTCGGGCGCGAGGTCGAGCCGATCCTCGACGACATGGGCGCGATCTGGCGCGAGCTGGTCTGGGATTCGCAGTCACGCTGGCTCGGCCCCGAGAAGGGGGTCATGCACATGGCCACCGGCGCGGTCATCAACGCCCTGTGGGACATCAAGGCCAAACGAGCCGGGATGCCGTTGTGGCGCCTGCTCGCGCGGATGAGTCCCGACGAGATCGTGTCGCTCGTCGACTTCCGCTACCTCAGCGATGCGCTCACGCCCGACGACGCCCGCGAGATTCTGGAGCGCGCCGTCCCCGGGCGCGCCGCGCGCGAGCGCGAGCTCCTCGACACCGGATACCCGGCGTACACGACCACGCCGGGCTGGCTCGGCTACTCGGACGAGAAACTCGCGCGCCTGTGCCGGGAGGCGATCGACGACGGGTTCGGTCAGATCAAGCTCAAGGTCGGCGGCGACCTGGGCGACGACATCCGACGCCTGGGGATCGCGCGTGACGTCTGCGGCCCCGACTACCCGATCGCGGTCGATGCCAACCAGCGCTGGGACGTGTCGCAGGCGATCGCGTGGATGCGCGAGCTCGCGCCGTTCGAGCCGGCGTGGATCGAAGAGCCCACGAGCCCCGACGATGTGCTCGGCCACGCAGCCATCGCCCGTGCGATCGCGCCCATCGCCGTCGCGACCGGTGAGCACGCGCACAGTCGGGTCATGTTCAAGCAGTTCCTGCAGGCGGACGCACTGAGCGTCCTGCAGATCGACGCCGCGCGGGTCGGCGGGGTCAACGAGAACATCGCCGCCCTGCTGCTCGCGGTGAGGTTCGGGGTGCGGGTGTGCCCGCACGCCGGCGGCGTAGGCCTGTGCGAGGCGGTGCAGCACCTGTCGATGTTCGACTTCGTTGCCGTCAGCGGCACGCGAGAGGGGCGCATGATCGAGTACGTGGACCACCTGCACGAGCACTTCGTCACCCCGGTCGCGATCGAGCGCGGCTCATACCTGGCCCCGACGGCCCCCGGCGCGGGGATGGAGATGAGCGCGGCGAGCCGAGAGCGCTACCTCTGGCGGGGTCAGCATGTCGCCGCCTGATGCGGCGCGGCGCGCCGTACGAGAGGGTCTGGGCTACGGGGCGGCGAACCTCGGGAATCTCCACCGGCCGATCGGAGACGACGAGGCCTGGGCGATCCTGGAGGCGGCGTGGGATGCCGGCATCCGACACTTCGACACGGCGCCGCACTATGGGCTGGGTCTGTCCGAACGACGCCTCGGCGCGTTCCTGCGGACGAAGCCGAGGGATGAGTTCGTGGTGTCGACGAAGGCCGGGCGGCTGCTGCGCCCCAACCCTGTCGACGACGGCGGACTGGACCTGGGCCACGACTTCCACGTGCCGACGACGCTGCGTCGAGAATGGGATTTCTCCGCTGCGGGGGTGCGGGCGAGCCTCGACGAGTCCCTCGACCGCCTGGGACTCGAGCGTGTCGACATCCTCTACCTCCACGATCCCGAACGGCACGACCTCGACCTCGCGCTCGCCGAAGCGCTCCCCGCGCTCGAGGCGCTGCGCTCCGAGGGCGTCGTCGGCGCCGTCGGAGTGGGTTCGATGGATGCCGCCGCGCTGACGGCGGCGGTGCGGGGTGCCCACCTCGACGTCGTCATGATCGCCGGCCGGTACACGCTGCTCGAGCAGCCGGCGGCGGCTGAACTGCTGCCGGCATGCCGAGCGCAGCAGACGGCGGTGGTCGCGGCATCCGTCTTCAACTCCGGTCTCCTTGCCGCCGACCAACCTCGCCGGAGCGGTCGCTACGAGTACGGAGCGGTGCCGGACGCGCTCTGGGAGCGGACGATGCGGATCGCCGCGGCGTGCGCGGCGTTCGACGTGCCGCTTCCTGCGGCAGCGCTGCAGTTCCCGCTGCGGAACCCCACCGTCGACACGGTTGTGGTGGGCGGGAGTCGACCCGAACAGGTGCACCGCAACGCCGAGCTCTGGCGGTGCGAGATCCCGGAAGAACTGTGGCTTCGCCTCGTCGATGACGGGCTGATCTCTGCCGAGTGAGCGAGCCGTGGCCTCAGAACCGGGCGCCGAGCCAGGCGCTCTGACGCAGCCAATGGCGGAAGCCGCCGCCTTCGTGCCCGTTGAACTCGTAGACCTCGATCGCCCGATCATCGGCGGCGAGGGCGTGGAAAGCGGCGAAGACGGTCGACGGCAGCACGATCTCATCCATGAGCGCGACCGACACATACGTCGGAGCGGTGATGCGTCGTGCGAGCACAGCCGCGTCGAAGTAGCTCAGGGTCCGGCGCACCGTCTCGACCTCGTCGCGGTGCACCGAGAGGAACCGGGAGATCTCGGTGAAGGGCGCCTCCGGGCTCCGGGTGATCGCACGGGGGAAGTCGCAGAGGAACGGCACGTCGGGCAGTGCCGCCGCGACGCGGTCCGACAGTGCGGCGGCCGCGAGCGCGATGCCCCCACCCTGGCTGGCACCGGTCACCGCGATCCGCGTGGCGTCGACGAAGGGCATCTCTGCCACCGCGTCGACGAGGCGGACGGCGTCGGTGAAGACGCGGCGGTAGTAGTACTCCTGGGGATCGAGGATGCCGCGGGTCATGAATCCGGCCACCGCTGGGCCCGCGCCGTGCGCATCCTCGGTGGCGCCGAGGCTCCATCCCCCACCCTGACCGCGCGTGTCCATGATGACGTGGACGTAGCCCGCGGCAGACCAGGAGAGCTTCTCGCCCGGCAGGCCGCGCCCCCCGCCGTAGCCGATGAACTCCACGACCGCCGGGGCGGGTCGTCCGTCGGTCGGGCGCAGCACCCAGCCTCTCACCGGCTCGCCGTCGAACCCGGGGAACACGAGATCCTCGATGATGACGGTGCGCACCGGGCCGTCGACCGAGCGGCGGGTGGCGGGCTCCGTGGCGGCGCGGCGGGCCGCACCGATCGTCGAGGCCCAGAACGTGTCGAGATCATCGGGAGCGGGGAGGGCCGGCGCGTATCTCCGAAGGTCCTCGAGCGGCATATCGGTGAACTGCAGTGCCATGGGCGTCGGGCTCCTTCGGTGCTGGGGGTGGCGGCCGCGCACGCCGCGCCTCCGTCAGCGTACCCACCGCCGCCGGCCTTGACGACCCAGACATCTGATGTTTACACTCGGTCGAGGGATTCGAAGCGTTTCGATTCTGGATCGCACAAAGGAGTGACATGGCTCAGCAGACGAGCTCGATCAGCCGACCGGTGATCGCATCATGACGCTGCCTCAGGCGCTGAACCAGGCGACCGCCCTCGCCGCGGAGGAGAGCCCGGTCGCCAAGAAAGCTCGCCGCTCGCGACGCGAGCGCCCGACCGGCAGAGGGCGGAAGTCGTTCCGGCTGTTCCTGTGGATCGCGCCGCTCATGGTGCTGTTGTTCGTCTTCTCCTACCTGCCGCTGTACGGCTGGATCTTCTCCCTGTACGACTATCAGCCGGCCCTGGGACTCAACGGCAGCGAGTTCGTCGGCCTGCAGTGGTTCCAACTGCTGTTCAACTCGCCCACGCAGCTGCAGCAGATCGGTCAGGTGCTCGTCAACACCCTCGTGATGAGCTTCCTCGGGATCGCGACCTCGATACTTCCGCTCATCTTCGCGGTGTTTCTCAACGAGGTCCGGTCGACGCGGTTCCGCAACTCGGTGCAGACGCTGACGACGCTGCCGAACTTCATCTCGTGGGTGCTGGTCTACGTCATCGCGTTCTCGCTGTTCTCATCCAGCGGTCTCGTCAACAACGTGCTGCAGGACTGGGGCCTCATCACCACGCCGATCAAGTTCCTCGACACCGACCAGGGCGTCTGGCTGACGATGCTCCTGTGGAGCCTGTGGAAGGGGCTCGGCTGGGGGGCGATCATCTACCTCGCGTCGATCTCGGGCATCGACCAGTCGCTCTACGAGTCGGCGAAGATCGACGGCGCGGGTCGGTTCCAGACGATGTGGTACATCACGATCCCGCAGCTCATGCCGACCTACATCGTGCTGCTGATGCTCTCGATCGCGAACCTGCTGAACAACGGCATGGAGCAGTACTACGTGTTCCAGAACGCGTTCAACAAGCAGTACATCCAGGTGCTCGACCTCTACGTCTACAACATCGGCATCACCGGTAACAGCCTGTCGATGGCGACCGCGATCGGCATGCTGAAGAGCCTCATCTCGGTGGCGCTGCTGATCACCGTCAACGTCATCTCGAAGCGCGTGCGCGGCGCGTCGATCATCTGAGGAAGCCCCTGATGACCACTCTCACGAAGCCGGCCACCGAGGCCACGATCCGCAATCCGCGATCGGTGCGCCGGCCCCGCACGGCGGGCGAATGGGCGTTCACGATCCTGAACGTGTCGGCCTTCGCCCTGTTCGCGGTCGTCTGCGCGTACCCCTTCTACTACCTGATCATCAACTCGGTCTCGGCGAACGACGTGTCGGCGCTCGGTGAAGTGCGGCTGTTCCCCATCGGCATCCACTTCTCGAACTACGCCGAGGTCTTCACGCTGCAGGGCCTGCCGCTCGCGGCGTCCGTCTCGCTGGCTCGCACCGTCATCGGCACGGCGGCGACCGTCCTGGCATCCGCCTTCCTCGGCTTCATGTTCACGCAGGAGCGGATGTGGGGGCGCAGCTTCTGGTACCGCTTCACCGTCATCACGATGTACTTCAGCGCGGGCCTCATCCCGATCTTCATCATCATGAAGGGGCTCGGGCTGACCAACAACTTCTGGGTGTACGTCCTGCCGTTCATCGTTCAGCCGTTCAACATCATCCTCGTCAAGACCTACGTCGAATCGATGCCGCGCACCCTGCAGGAGGCTGCCGAGATGGACGGCGCCAGCATCTGGCAGATCTTCTGGCGCATCTACCTGCCGAACATGACGCCGATCCTGGCGACGGTGGCGATCTTCTCGGCCGTCATGCAATGGAACATGTTCCAGGACACGCTGATATACATCACCGACCAGAGCCTGTACACGCTGCAGTACCTGCTCTACATGTTCATCAATCAGGCGTCGAGTCTCGCGTCTGCCGCGCAGAACGCGGGGGGCGACCTCTCGTCGATCGCGGGGGCGGCGACCTCGCAGACGCCGACTTCGATCCGCATGACCGTGTCGGTCATCGTCGTGCTGCCGATCATCTTCATCTACCCGCTGTTCCAGCGCTTCTTCGTCAAGGGCATCATGCTCGGCGCGGTCAAGGGCTGATGTTCGCAGAGACCCCCATCACCACCAAGAAAGGGAAAGCAATGAAGCTGAAAAGGATCGTGGCGGCTGCCACGGCGACGGCCGTCGTGGCGCTGTCGCTGACCAGCTGCTCGCTCTTCGGTGGAACGCAGTCCAACTCCACCGCGGAGTCCGGACCGTTCCCCGAGAAGTGGGACACCGAGATCACCATCGACGTGTTCGACGGTCTCGCCAACCAGATGGGCGTGCAGCCCGGCTGGTTCGCGAAGATCGTCAAGGACAAGTTCAACATGAAGCTGAACGTCATCGCGCCCAACGTCGCGGGCGGCGGCGACACGCTGTACAACACGCGCGTCGCGGCAGGCAACCTCGGCGACCTCATCATCACCGACCAGGGCAAGCAGTTCGATGAGCTCGTCAAGGGCGGCCTCATCGTCGACATGGCGAACTACTACGAGCAGATGAAGAACGCTGCGGTGTTCGACGCCGCCGTCGAGAAGGTCAACGATGGCAAGGATGGGGTCTACGGTCTGCCGACACAGGTGTCGACCATCAAGCCGACCGAGCCGAGCGAGGGTCTGAGCTCGACGTTCGGGCCGATGATCCGGTGGGACCTCTACAAGCAGCTCGGCTACCCCGAGATCGACTCGCTCGAAGACCTGCTGCCGGTGCTGAAGCAGATGCAGGACCTGCAGCCGACCGCTGCCAACGGCGGCAAGACCTACGGCCTTTCTCTGTTCAAGGACTGGGACGGCAACATGATGAACAACGCGAAGCAGCCTACGACGTTCTACGGCTACGACGAGATGGGCTTCGTGCTGGCCAAGGCCGATGGATCCGACTACCAGAGCATCGTCGACTCGGATTCGGAGTACGTCCGCGCGCTGCACTTCTTCTACGAGGCGAACCAGATGGGTCTGCTCGACCCCGACTCGACGACGCAGAACTACGACACGCTGTTCTCGAAGTTCCAGAACGGACAGGTGCTGTTCTCGCCGTGGCCGTGGCAGGCGCAGCCGGCGTTCAACACCGAAGAGAACCTCGCCGCGGGTCAGGGCTTCATGATCGCGCCGATGAAGGACCAGACGATCTTCTCCTACGGCGCCTCGGTCTACGGCGGCAAGCAGATCTTCGCGATCGGCTCCAAGGCGAAGGACCCCCAGCGCATCGCGGCATTCATCGACTGGCTCTACTCGGCTGAGGGAACCTACTCGAACAACAGCCAGACGCAGGGCGCGGCCGGGCCGCAGGGGCTGACGTGGGATCTGAACTCCGCGGGCGAGCCCGAACTCAGCGACTTCGGCACCTCCGCGCTGCTCGGCGACGGCAGCGCGCAGGTTCCCGAAGACTGGGGTGGCGGCACGTACAAGGACGGCGCATCGTGGCTCAACGTCACGACGGTGCTGCCGATCCAGGTCGACGAGGCGACGGGCCAGCCGTTCAGCTACCAGTTCTGGCCGACGTATCAGGCGGCGACGGCCAACGCGGTCTCGACCGACTGGTCGGCCCACATGAAGGACGCGACGAGCACGATGGACTACCTGCAGCAGGCCGACCAGATCCTCGTCGCACCGGGCTCGGGGTACGTGGCGCCGGCCGACAGCTCGGAGATCCAGACGCTACGCAACCAGATCAAGGCGAGCATCGTCGAGTTCTCGTGGAAGATGTCGTTCGCGTCGAACCAGTCCGAGTTCGACTCGCTGCTGACGCAGATGCAGGACACCGTGAACGGACTCGGGTACGACAAGGTGCTGCAGGTCGACATGGACAACGCGAAGGCGCAGAACGACGCGCGTATCGAGGTGGCCAAGGAGTTCGGCTGATCTGACGCCTGACTCATGAGGAGGGGCTCGGAGCTTCGGCTCCGGGCCCCTCCGTCGCAGTTCGCGGGTGCCGCCACAAGGGGGACCGCATGCGTTCATCCAGCCGTCCCGGTCATCTGCGACCTCGGGGTCAGCCATCCCGTCCGCGCCGCCCGTGAAGGTCTCGTCTCCCTCGGTTGGGCGAGCGGGCAACGACCAACTCAGGGCGGAGAGCGTTCGACAATCCGCGCAGAAGGAACCGAGCACCTGTCGCGCTGTTGCGAGACCATGGGGTCATGGACGCAAAGTCGCTGTTCCCCGACTCGCTGGCGCCGGCCTACCGGACTCTGCGCGATCGTTTGACCGCGCTGGACTCGGATGTCATCGAAGAGTTCGCGAAGACGCAGGTCAGTTTCGGTCTGATCCGGAAGTTCACCTGGTTGAGTCCATTGACCAGGTCAAAGGCGCTCCTGACGATCGACATGTGGAGCGAGCACCACGATTCGATGCTCCGCAACGTCATCCGAGTCCGACCCGACAAGTTCACCCACCAGATCGTCGTCCAGACGCCGGCGGAGATCGAGAAGGTGGACAGCCTGGGGTGGCTCGCTGAATCAGCCGCCTGGGGACGGCGCGAAAGACCCGACGGGAACGGCACGTAGGAGGACGGGCTTGCGGGGCGGTGTCTAAGCGCTCGCGACGGGCAGTTCCCCGATGACTGTCCGCAGGCGGCCACCCATCGACCGGCTTTCGGGGAGATCGAGGCTCGTAGTTCAGTCGGCGCGCTGATCGTCCACGTCATCGTGACGGGCACGGCGCAAGGGCGAGACGGCGACGACGAGAGCGGCGATCGCGAAGATGACTGTCCCGATGCCGATTGTCAGCTGGTATCCGTAGTGCGTCGCGAGCAGGCCGCCTAGGAGCGCGCCGAAGAAGAAGATGACGCGGTTCGCTGTGCGGATGGTTGAGTTCATCCGGCCTTGGATCTCGTCGGGTGCGATGGCTTGCCTATAGCCGATGTCGTTCGCGTCCTCGATTCCCATCGAGAGGCCATACAGGAACTGCGCGGTCGAAACGACCGTGAGGAGGACCCAGGCGGTTGTATATGCGTCGATGGGCAGCGCTGCGAGCGCCAGCCACGGCGGCACCACGAGGGTGCGGCCCAGGAGGATCGCCCGTCCCGCGCCGAGTCGGACGCCGACGCGAGGTGCGAGCAACGCGCCGAGGAAACTGCCGATACCTCCGAAGGCTAGTGTGACGCCGAATTGCCACGGGGTAAGCTGCAGCTCCCGCAGGACGAAGACGGCGAAGACCGTCATCACGATGCTGTTCGCGAGAAACCAGATGTGGACGGACAGCGCGAGCGGACGAAGGGTTCGGTGGCGGTAGGTGTAACTCAAGCCGGCGACGATGTCGTGCCCGATGTGGCGTCCCTGGGTGCGGGGAAGGGGTGGGGCTTCGTTGACCTTGATGCGAGCCTGGAGCACGGCGGACACAGCATTGATCGCCGCGTCGAACGCGAACAGGATCGGTGCACCGACCAGGGTCAGCACGGCGCCACCCAGCGCGGGCCCCGCTGTCGATGCGACAGTCTCGCTCTGTCCCAATCGTGCATTCGCCATCACCAGTGAGCTGCGTGGGACAACGCTCGGGAGAAACGGCTGCGCTGCCGAATCGGCGAAGAGTGTCACGACCCCGAGGGTCAGGATGACGGCTGCCAGCGACCAGAAGGTCAGCGCATCAAACAGGAAGAGTAGCGCAACGGCTCCGAGGGCGATGGCACGGCCGATGCTGGTGATCACCAGCGTGCGCTGACGTCGCCATCGATCCATCAGGGCGCCGACGATCAATCCGAAAAAGAGATACGGGACCACGCTCAGCGCGCTCAGAACACTGATCTGAACAGGGGTCGCGTTCAAGACCGTGACGATGAGAACCTGAAAGGCGACGCCCGCAATCGTGCCCCCGAACATCCGCAGCGTCGCGGCGCTCCAAAAGAGCGCGAAAGGCCGGTGCCGAAGAACCTCACCCACGACTGGAGGCGATCACGCGAGGGCGAACCACATCGCAATTAGCCCGCGTCATGGTTTCGACCCTATCGGGGCGGTCGTGCGGATGCCGACCGGGTTGCGGGCGTTGGGTGGTCAGACTCCGAAGACAGGCGACATGGGGTCGAACGCGCGTAGACCGTGGAGGAACCAGATTCCTGCCCACAGGAGTCCCGCGGGCACGGACGCGATCAGTCGCGTCCACGGGCTCCGTGTCCACGGCACACACTGCACCGCCAGGAACACGAGGATCCCGCCGACTCCGCACAGCAAGATCGCTGCTGGGACCTCGTCATAGTTGACGAAGCCCGGCGAGTAACAACCGATCCCACATAGGTTGAACGCTGCGATGGCCAGGAGCGGGAAAGACACCGCGCCGGCGAGCGGAACTGCCCACAGTAGGTGCAGCGAGTTGCGTGCTCTTCTACCGCCCGCGCGCTGCTCAACCGACACTCAGCCCTCCCGTCTGAAGACTAGGGCCACAGACGCGAGAATCTCGCGCGATGAGCGACCGCAAGCGAACGCGGCCTGGTATCCCGGAGCTGTTCGGGATCGAATCGGCGCTGTTTGTGCCGATTGGGGGAATGTGGGCGAGTTAGCGTGGACCGTAAGCGGTGGTGAGCGATGCGTCGAGGTCGGCGATGAGGTCTTCCTTCGCTTCGAGTCCGATGGCGAGGCGGACGAGGCCGTAGTCGCGGAACGGCTTTGCGAATGCCTTCGCGGGTCCGTCGGGGTATTCCTCGTAGGCGATGAGCGTCTCGTCGTGCCCAAGGGAGACTGCTGATGTGATGACGCGCAGGTCGTTGACGAACGTGAGCCGGTCGGCGTGGGTGCCCCCGATGGCGAACGACACGACACCACCGAACCCACCGTCGAGCTGGTGTGCGGCAGCAGCGTGCTGGTCGTGGCTGGGGAGCCCCGGGTACGACACATGGACAACGCGCGGGTCCGCTTCGAGGAACTCCGCGATCGCGAGGGCGTTCTCGCAATGCCGCTGCAGTCGAAGCGGGAGGGTGGTGGAGCCGCGCATGATCAGCCACGCGTTGAATGGGGAGATGGCGCCGCCGGCATGCCACATTGCACCGGTGCGGGTCTGCTCCACGAGTTCCCGGTTGCCGATGACGACACCGCCCATCGCGTCGCCGTGACCGTTGTAGTACTTCGTCAGCGAATGGATGACGATATCGGCGCCGTGATCCAGCGGGCGCATCATTGGCGGTGGCGTGAAGGTGGAGTCTATGGTGAGCAGCGCCCCGGCCTCGTGGGCAATGGTTGCGAGCGCGGGGACGTCGGCGACACGGAGGTCGGGGTTCGCGATGACCTCGGTATGCACGAGTCGGGTAGTGGGGCGTATGCCTGCGCGCACGGCGTCGAGGTCTGTGATGTCGACGAAGTCGACGTCGATGCCGAGCTTCTTCGGGAACACGTCGGCGAAGAGTCCGGCGACGCGCATGTAGACGACGTTGGACACGATGGCGTGGTCGCCGGGGCCGAGGAGGGTGAAGAACGCGGCGTGGAGGGCTGCCATGCCGGTCGCGAAGACCGCTGCGGCTTCGCCGTGGTCGAGCTTGGCGAGTTTCTCCTCGAGGCCGCGCTGGTTGGCGCCGTGTTCACGCGTATAGATGAGCCCCTGGTAGCCGGGTTCGTCGATGTCGCTGGGGTCTTCGGGGAGCCGGTATGAGTTCGCCATGACGATGGGAGTGCGGATGGCGCCGGTGGTCTCATCGGGGTGGTTACCGCCGTGCACCGACCAGGAGTTCCCGGTGAGCGTGTCGAAGTCGTGCTTGTCGGGGCGTGTCATGTCGGATTCTCGCTGCTGTCGGTGGCGTCGACGGCGGTTGCGATTGTGCCGCCGGCTCGCCGTGCGGGGCTCTCGTCGGCGTCTTGGGAGACGCCGGGCGGTGCGGGGAGGCGGCCGTCGCCGTAGGTGGCGAGGACGTCGGAGATGACGATTCGGTAGCCGTCGTACCAGCGGTCCACTTGACTCTTGGCCTCACGGTGCTGCGGGAAGCGACCTAGCAGGGCGACGGACTTACGGTCGGTGAAGTAGTACATCGCGTTGACGACGTCACCCGCCGTTGAGAGCCACTTCTCGACGCGGTCGAAACCGGGAAGGCTACGGGCGTAGTTGTCGATCTCCCCGTTGAGGCGGTGGAAATCATCGTCGTACGTACCCGGTTTGAAGATGAACTGGCAGCAGATCATGGGCAGAGCCCCTCGACGGTTGAGTTGAAGGTTTCGGGATCCGTGGCGGAGATCAATCGACGTGAGAATGTCACGTCCCCGCCCAGCCGCGCGAGGACGCCGAGTAGTTCGTCAGTTGCCGCGTTCACGGCGGAATCGCTGATCGGCGCGAGCGCGTCGAGGATGAACAAAGCAGCTGTGGTGCGATCGGTGAGTGCGGTGCGGCGCCCCTGCCGCCAGTTCCACCGGCGGCATGTCACCCCGACGTCGTCCCGCCATACGACCTCTCCCGGTTCCGGGTATTCGATGACTGGTTCGCCCCCGCCGGCAGTGTCGAAGGGCTCGTCTCCGGAGGCGCGTGAGAGTCGTGCAGGGCCGGCGTAAGCGTGGAAGTCCTCCCCGCCTAGGGGGATCTGGTGCAGGACAGAGATCGCGTTGTACGTGTCGGTGAGCGCGTTGATCCGGGGCAGGCCGGTGTCCGCCCGCCGGGTGAGTGCTTCCAGGCTGTTTCGGGTGCGCTGTGGCTTCGCGCCGAACCCTCGGTACGCGTCACGCCAGGCCGCGATGTGCGGGAGATCCTCCACCGCGGACGCCGCGAGCAAGTCGCGAGCGTGGGCTTCGGCGCGCGCGATGAGGTCGTCGGCCGCGGTACTCGGCGCTGACGGATCAAGACCCTCGACGACGACGAGCATCGCCCGGTAGTCCGGTCGGAGGTCGAACACCCGGCGGTCGACCGTGCAGGAAACCAGAAAGGCGTCCGGTGCCAATGTGTCAGGCATCGATGGTCTCCTTCGCGCGGATCATCCCGACGCCTGGCTCGTAGACCGTGAGCGCGAACCGAGCGGGTTCATCCTGGGCGTTGGTGTAGGAGTGTTCGGTGTCGCCGAAGAATGTCATGGCGTCGCCCCGGCCAAGCTCGAATTGTTCGCCGTCCACCTCGATGACGACGGCCCCATCGAGCACATGGAGCAGTTCGCGGGTGCGCGCGGCGTGCGCTTCGCTCCGGTGCACTTCGCCCGGCATGAGGGTCCATTCCCACAGTTCGACCACATCCGGAGGCTCGGTGCCGGCGACCAGCACACCGCGCCCGCCACTGTCTCCTGCCCACAGCACTGCTCCCTCGCCGTCACGGGTCACCCGTACCGCTTTCGTGGCGGGTGGCTCGACCAGCGCGGGCAGCCCGACACCCAACGCATCGCTCAGTCGCAATAAGGTTCCGACGCTGGGGTTCACCGCACCCTGCTCAACGCTCACGACCATTCGGCGACTCACCCCCGCGAGATCGGCCAGCCGATCCAACGTCCAGTCCCGAAGCTTGCGTTCGTGCTTGATCCGCGCGCCGATAGCGCGGGCCAGAGTCTCCGCTGTCGCATCCATACGATGCAGGATAGTGCACTACCCGTGCACAATGCTTAGGCTGTGAAGATGTACTCGCCGCCCTTCAACGTCATCGATGATGAAGCCGCCGTACGCGAGATGGTGGCCGCGTACCGCACCGCCTGGCTCGTCACAGCCAACGAACAGCGGCTACCTGCGGCGACACTGCTCCCGATCATCTGGCGCGCCGACACCGTCATCGCGCACATGGCCAAAGCCAACGCACACTGGCGTCACATCGCCGACGGTGCACCGGGCTTGCTGATCGCGACCGGCGCTGACGCCTACATCTCACCTGCCTGGTACGCCGCGAAAGCCGAGCACGGCAAGGTCGTCCCAACCTGGAACTACAGCGCGATCCAGCTCACCGGCACCGTCCGCGTCCACCAGGACGCGGACTGGCTGCGAACCGCGGTCACCGAACTCACCGACCTCCACGAGGCCGGCCGCACGCACCCCTGGCATGTCAACGACGCGCCGGAGCAGTACATTCACGGGCAACTGCGCGGCATCGTGGGGATCGAGTTCACCGTCACGCGAGTCGACGGCAAAGCGAAGCTCAGCCAAAATCGCTCCGACGCCGACCAAGAAGGTGTCATCCAAGGCCTGCGCGACGAGCAACTCCCCACCCACGCAGCAGCCGGAGCCCGCACCGTGGCCGAGAAAATGGCCGACAACCTGACCACATCCCGAGACGAGACGCCCCACCCCCAGACAGCGCCACCTCGATGGATTCAGGTCGGGCTGTGATCGTGTCGTCGTGTCCTGAATATCCGTGCGATGTTGGGGACTATCCAACCGCGGGGATGGCGAGGACGGCGCCCTGCGCGGCGTTCACCCACGACCGCGACACCGGCGGACGCCATGGGTACGTGCGCTGTGCCGAGCCGGTCATGACGCAGGGGTCGACGCCGATCGGTTTGTTCCGCGGAGGAAGCCTGCGGCGATGGCGCCTGCTACGAGGACGGCGGGGAGCAGCCAGAGGGTTCGCTGGTAGTCCTGCAGCGTCGGGTCGGAGGGCATGAAGCCGGACGGGATCGAGGTGAGCATGCCTCCGATGAGGAAGCAGAACCCGTTCACGATCGCGGATGCGCTGCCCATCAGGGCTCCGTCGATCGATTCTCCGGCGACGGTGAACCCCAACATCTGCACTCCCGAGAACAGGCCGACAGCGAACATGAGAATCGCGGCGACGCCGTTGCTCTCCACCGGGAGATAGATGACCGCGGCGATCGCAAGTGTCTGAAGGGCGAGCCAGGTGATCGCGGGTCGGCGGCGGTTGCCCACGCGATCGGACCGGATGTTGACGAGCGGTGCGCCGGCCGCCAGCCCCAGCCACGCGAGCGCTGTGAGGATCGTCGCGAACTCGGTGCTCGCACCGCGCGCCTCCATGATCCTCGGTCCCCAGAGGGTGCCGAGCGCGAGCATCGTGCCGAATGCGGCGCCGGCGAACAGTGCCGACAGCACGACGTTCACGTTCGCAAAGCAGCGGCCGAGGTCGCGCAGAATCTCGACGAATACGTTCGGGCGGTCGCGTGGCGCCGATGGCCCCGGGTGGACGGGGTCGCGGACGATGAGAAAGAACAGCACGGCGAGGATGACGCCCAACGTTCCGAACGCGACGAGCAGCTGCTGCCAGCTCAGGGACTGCAGGACGAGCAGGATGACCGGCTGCCCGACCGCTGAGCCGAGGCTCGCCGCTGCCTGCACGAGTCCGAACATGAGGCCGTAGCGGGCGGCGGGGAACCATTTGCCGCCGATGTATCCGGCGCCGACGAAGCCGAACGCGGCGCCGAGCGCGAGCACTGCTTGAGCGATCGCGAGGGTGGTGAAGTCGGTGGTCCCTGCGTAGAGGAACGCGCCGACAGCGACGAGAATGACGGCGAAGCCGAGCAAGGGGCGGCTGCCGAAGCGGTCGAGCAGCGAGCCGGAGAAGAACTGGACGAATGCGAACACCCAGGTATAGACGGATGCCGCCAACCCGATCTGCGCGAGGGTGAGTCCGGCAGAGTCCTGGATCTCGGGTGAGACGACCGCGTAGCCCGTCTGAATGGCGAACAGCCACACGACGAAGGTCGTCGCCAGCACCCAGATCAGCCAGGCTTCCGGCCCGCCGATTCTGCTCTCGGACTGCGACGTCGCCGCAACGTCGGGCACTGTCACGAGGCCCAGATCGATCTGCCGCGCGCTCCGGTCATGCGGAGGCCGCGACTGTCTTCTTCTCGGGGAGTACCAGTGCGGCCAGGGCGCCGACGACAACGACGGCGGGGATCAGCCACAGCGCGGCTTGGAAGTCGGCCAGATTTGCGTCGTCGGGCAGCAGCTGCGAGGGGATGGATTGCAGCAGTCCGCCGATGATGAAGCAGATGCCGTTGACGATCGCCGACGCGCTCCCGACGAGGTTGCCGGGCACGACTTCTCCGGCGATCGTGAAGCCGAGCATGTGGCCGCCGGCGAAGAATCCGATCGCGAACATGAGCACGAGTGCGGCGCCCTGCCCCTCGGTGGGGAGGTAGATGACGAGGCCGATGGCGAGCGCCTGGAGGGCGAGAGAGTAGAAGGCGGGCCATTTGCGGCTGCCCCAGCGGTTCGAGACGAGGTTCGCGAGGGGCGCGCCGACGGCGAGCCCCAGCCATGCGAGGGCGGTGAGCACGGTAGCGAACCCGGTGTCGGCGCCACGAGCTTCCATCACGCGGGGCCCCCAGAGCACCCCGACGGCGAGCATCGCACCGAACGAGGCGCCGGCGAGGATCGAGGCGAGGACGACCTTCACGTTCGAGAAGGCCTTGCCGAGATCGCGCAGGATGTTCCCGAAGACGTTGCCCGTCGGCTTCGTGATCACGGCGTCGGGAGCCGGAGCGGGATTGCGGACGAATGCGAAGAACAGGATCGTCAGGAGCACACCGAACGTGCCGAACGCGACGAGCAGCTGCTGCCAGCTCATGTTGTCGAGGGTCGCGAGGATGAGGGGCTGACCCACCGCCGAGCCGAGCGAGGCGAAGGTCTGCACGAGGCCGAACATGAGGCCGTACTTCGCCGCACCGAACCAGTTGCCGCCGAGGTAGCCCGCGCCGACGAAGCCGAACGAGGACCCGATGGCGAGCACCGCCTGCGCGGTCGCAAGCGTGCCGAAGTTCGTCGTCCCTGCGTAGAGGAAGGCTCCGATCGCAACCAGCGCGACAGCGATCGCCATGAGCGGGCGGGGTC